>OGEB01000037.1_pt1 | contig 108993 bp, 84 predicted proteins | sample 1570541 | NCBI WGS metagenome assembly OGEB01 (sample SAMEA2581975, study PRJEB24529) | metagenome | biome: Human gut stool | place: China | collected 2011 | reverse complement strand
ACATGCACGACAAGTATTATTACGAAAAGGCTCAGATGGCTTTCGTAGATACTGACCCGGTTATCAACCTGGCTTACGGTGTGGCAGGTATGTCTATCGCTGTTGACTCATTGTCTGCCATCAAGTATGCAAAGGTAACAGCTCGCCGTAACGACATCGGACTGACAGAAGGATTCGACATCGAAGGTGAATTCCCCTGCTTCGGAAATGACGATGACCGCGTAGACCACCTGGCAGTAGACTTGATTTACTACTTCGACGAAGAATTGAAGAAATTGCCGGTTTACAAGAATGCCAAACCGACCTTGTCTATCCTGACCATTACTTCAAATGTGATGTATGGTAAGAAAACAGGTGCCACTCCAGACGGCCGTGCCAAAGGTGTAGCATTTGCTCCTGGAGCTAACCCGATGCACGGGCGCGACAAGAACGGTGCCATTGCTTCTCTGAGTTCTGTAGCTAAATTGCGCTACCGTGACTCACAGGACGGTATCAGTAATACCTTCTCTATCGTACCGAAATCTTTGGGAGTAGATATGGAAAACCGTATCGAGAACCTAGTAACGATGATGGACGGTTACTTCGTGAAAGGTGCGCATCACCTGAACGTAAACGTATTGAACCGGGAAATGCTAGAAGATGCCATGGAGCATCCGGAAAAATATCCTCAGCTGACAATTCGTGTATCTGGTTATGCGGTGAACTTCATCAAACTGAGCCGTGAGCATCAGCTGGAAGTAATTTCACGCAGCTTCCACGAACGCATGTAATTCTTGCATAAAGAGTATATAATTTTAACTGGACACAAGCTACCCGGATTTTCAGTCCGGTAGTTTGTGTCTATTATTTTTTATCCTATCATGATTAGAGTACATTCATACGAATCATTAGGCACATACGACGGTCCGGGAATACGTCTCGTTGTTTTCTTGCAAGGCTGTAATTTCCGATGCCTTTATTGTGCCAATCCCGATACTATTGATGCCAAAGGTGAAAGTAAAGAAACTGCTCCTGAAGAGATTCTCAAGATGGCTGTAAGCCAAAAACCTTTTTTCGGGAAGAAAGGAGGCATTACTTTCAGTGGAGGAGAACCGACCTTTCAGGCAAAAGCCTTGGTTCCTTTATTCCGCATGCTGAAAGAAGCGGGCATTCATATCTGCATAGATACAAATGGCGGAATCTGGAACGAAGATGTAAAGGAGTTGCTTTCGCTGGCAGACCTCGTACTACTTGACGTAAAAGAGTTCAATGACGAACGTCATAAAGCACTCACCTCCAGAAGTAATGCACAAACCCTGAAAACTGCAGCCTGGCTTAAAGAAAACCAGAAACCGTTCTGGCTGCGTTATGTACTGGTACAAAAGTACAGCTACTTTAAAGAAGACATAGAAGCACTCGGCGAGCATTTCAAAGACTATCGCATGATTGAACGGGTTGAGATACTTCCCTATCACACTCTAGGTGTACATAAATATGAAGCCATGAAAATGGACTACCAGCTGAAAGATGTACAACTCAACACGCAAGCGCAATTAGATGAAGCGAAAGAATTGTTTGAAAAGTACTTCAGGACGGTTTACATAAACTAAGTAATTAGTTTACAACAAATTACTCAATCTCAGTACTCCTTAAGAAGTACTGTAGTACTTCCAAGCAAGTACTGGAGTACTTCCGCGGCAGTACTACGATACTTTTTAGGAAGTACTGACCGACTCCAACTTAAAATAAAAAACTGCAACTTTTTCTGAAAAAATTTATCACCCTCATGCAGTATTTACATATATGTGTCATTTATTAGTCAGACAACAGGAAATAATAAGACTATAATTACTATATGGAGAAAAGAAGGTTAGTGAATAAAACCGAGATGGGAAAAGAAAATTTTAAAAGAATTTCCAGCAAACAACTGGAAGCCAGGATTACGGCCTTCATTGTCATACTGGCAGTAATTGTCATGAACATATTGTGGTGGACAGGTACACAGTTCTTAGAGTTGAACAACAACCACAATATTACGGAAACTGCAAAACCTTTCAATCAACAGGCCATGCAGCACCGATAAACCCTGTCATTGGGGAATCAACACAAAAAGGAGTCCCGGTATCCAAGTTCAAAGATACCGGGACTCCTTTTTTCTATCTGTTACCTTATTACAGTAATAAAACGGTCAGTTCACGCGCTCCGTGTGCTCCCATCACCAGCGCCTGCTCAATATCCGCCGTTTTTGATGGACCAGAGATGAATACACCGTAACCATACTCTCCTGTATCTATTTTCTGATACGCCTCGTGCATGTTGTTTACCAGATTTTTCCGGTCGAGCAGAAGTATCAAGGCCTCAGAAATGAAGTACACCGCACGCTGTTCCACATCCTGCTGTACCCAGACAGCTCCGTTTTCACACACACCGATGCGTCCGTCTACCACAGCCAGGTCTGTGCCATCCAAATCAGCAGAAGCCTCCACATCGTCAGGATGAAAAGTGGCACAGGTTATATTCTTCAGATTGGAAGCAATACGTTTGGCATCCGGATACAATTTACGAACCAACGCATTGACATCTTCTCCCTCATTGACCGTCACCACACGTCCGCCGACTTCTGCCACAACCTTACAGAATTGTGCTACCTGATCAGCGTACGTAATTGCCCCTTGTTCCAATGCAGACAAGTCCGGCTTTTCATAACGTACTCGCGTATTACGACGTATGTTCTGCAATATATCTTCTCTACTACTCATAGCTTCCCTATTTTACTTTACCCTTTTTCCACATTTCATTAAAACTTTCCTTAGCAAACTGTGGCATTTCATGTTCTTTTCCCCAGTCATTCAATCCATTGTACACCAGTGAACGAGGGAAAGAATTCACCCACGAAGCCCGTGCCAGAGCCAAATTAAATAAAGACGGATGTTCCATCAGCACCTTCATACCGCCCGACATGAGACGCTTGGACGAGCTGGCTACTCCCAAGCCATCCAGTTTTTGTCTCCAACGATAAATCTGGTCTGCCAAATCTACTTTCGCCGGACACACATTCTGGCAAGAATAACACAAAGAACAGGCCGATACATTATCATAATAGTGTAAAGGTGCTTTCAGCATTCCCAGATTAATGCCAATCGGGCCCGGAATAAAATAGGTATAAGAATATCCGCCGGAACGACGGTACACCGGACATGTATTCATGCAAGCTCCGCATCGCAAGCAGTTCAATGTCTTTACATGCTCCTGATCAGCCAGAATATTACTACGCCCGTTATCTACGATAATGATGTGCAGTTCACCTCCTTTGCGGGGTTTACGATAATGCGAGGTATAGGTCGTGATAGGTTGTCCGGTACCAGAACGTGCCAGCAAGCGGGTAAATACGCCCAGTGCCTCACGGTCTGGCACAATCTTCTCCAGCCCGAAAGCTGCAATCTGTAATTTAGGTTGCGAAGTACCCATATCCGCATTACCTTCATTGGTACACACCACAAACTCACCCGTAGAAGCCACGGCAAAATTAGCACCAGTCATGGCTGCTTCTGCTTCAATAAACTTATGACGCAGATTCTTACGTGCCGCATGCGTCAAATAAGTCTGGTCATTGTTGCCCGGCTCCGTGCCCATCTCTTTCACAAACAGTTCACCGATTTCCTCCTTCTTGATATGGATGGCCGGCACCACGATGTGACTGGGTTTCTTATGCATCAGCTGAAGGATTCTTTCTCCCAAATCACTTTCCACCACATCAATTCCTTTCTGAATCAGGAATTCATTCAGTCCACATTCTTCGGCCAGCATCGATTTACTCTTGATAAAGCGATGCACATTGTGTCCGTGCAGAATATTATAGATTATAGAACAATACTCATCGGCATCTTTCGCCCAATACACATGGGCTCCGTTTGCCTGTGCGTTCTTTTCAAACTCCTGCAAAAGCAAATCCAGGTGACTGTTGCTGTACATCTTGATGGCAGAAGCCATGTCGCGCAACTGTTCCCATTCCGGTACCTCCCGGCTAATCTTATCTCGTTTGGCACGCATCATCCACAAGGTCTGGTCATGCCATCCCGCCAGTTCCTTATTTTCCTGAAACTTCTCGGCGGTTTTTGAATGTTTCGTACTCATAGTCCTGCAGCTAAAACTTCTACAATATGAATGGTTTTGATAGGCAACTTCTCTCTGGCAATTATCCCGTTCTGATGCATCAGACAGGAGCCATCGGCACCTACGATATATTCTGCACCCGTATCCATGTGACGTTTCACCTTATCACGTCCCATCTGTCCGGATACGGCGTGTTCTTCTACCGCAAACATACCTCCAAATCCACAACACTCATCCGGTCTTTCCGGCTCTACCACTTCGATGTCTTTCACTAAGGAAAGTAAATCACGAAGCTTATTATAATATGGGATATTCAATTCGCTCGGTGAAGAAAGGTGCATCAGGCGCACTCCATGACAACTGTTCTGGATACTGACCTTGTGAGGGAAAGAAGCCTGCAAGGAAGTGGGTTTCACCACGTCATGAATAAATTCGCAGATATCATAAATTTTGCCTTCGCTGGCACAACGATGAGGTTCCTTGGCTAATAGCTGTCCATAATGATCACGCACAAATACCACACAGCTGGCCGACGGGCCTACAATGTAATCATACTGTTCAAAAAGACGGTCAAAACGTTTGGCCAATTCTACTGACTCTTCTTCAAATCCTGCATTCGCCATCGGTTGTCCGCAGCAAGTCTGGTCCAGCGGATAATCTACATCCACCCCCAGGCTTTTCAGCAACTTAAAAGAAGCCACTCCCACCTGCGGATAAACGGCATTGATATAACAGGGAATAAATAATCCTACTTTCATATACTTAAAATCTGTTATTCGTCTTCTTTCGAGCAAAAGTAAAAGGTTTTCTCCGGAAATGAAAACTTTATTTCAGATTTTGAAAACAATTTAAACCACCATAACAAAATGTAAAAAATGCGTGCGCCCCGCGAATCACTTCGCAGGGCGCACCCAACTAATAACTAACTTCTTTTACTTTTGTGGTTTACGTAATTTCTATATGACTAACACTGCAAAGATAGGTGTTAAAGGCTGTACCCGCAATACCTAAATGTAGGTATTTTAGAATTAATCCAAACAACAACCTTTCTAAAGATTCATTTTCACTTCACTCAACTCTACCAACTTATTTACGATGGCATAAATGGTCAGTCCGGCGGCCGAGTGAATCTGTAATTTTCGCGTAATGTTCCGGCGATGCGTAATGACCGTATGCACGGAAATATAGAGTTTTTCGGCAATTTCCTTATTGGTCATTCCTCTCACCACACAACCTACGATTTCTTTTTCCCGCTGGCTCAATGAGTCCTGGTCGCTTTCTTCCTCATCCGCTACGTTCATCAGCAACGAAATTTTATGCGACAAAGAATCCACGTCGTCAAATAAATTGACCGAGTCATCGTAGCCTTTGAGCTGGTTGGCATCCACCATCGTGTAAATCAGCGATACGAATTTCATGGCAGCTTCCGGATATTCCTGCTTGAAAGCAGCCACATCGAACCATCCTCCAAACTGAGGGTTGATAATCAAAATTTGTGGAGTATGTGCCTCCATACAATGCTTCAGGCCCTCTTCTGAAGAAACCTCTATTACCTGTACCGGCAAATCAGGCAGACGCCTCAACACAGACACGAGTCCGCTGCGAATAATCATCGACGTATCTGCCACAGCAATGTATATTGTTTCCTGCGGTTTCATTTTATCTCCTTTTCCAACTCCATGATTGCGGGCACGAAAATAAAATCTTCCACCCGGTTGTGCGAAGCCAAATCCTCCTCACAACTAAATATATCGAACAAGGTAGCATTCAACAGCTGGTTATCCCCGCCCGACGGATAATATTTGATAATGATATTTTTCAGTTCGGTCAACTTGGCATTGATCTGGTCATGGTGACGGGCGAAAACTCCGATACTGTAATCTTTCAGCCGTTCTCCCTTCAGCAAATGTTCCACATAAGTAAATACCTTTTCATTCTCATATTCCATGTGCTTGCGTACCTCGTGCACGTACGCATCGAAGAACTTCACAATCAGAAAAGCCACTTCATTCTCCGATGAACAGTCGATTGCCTCTATCAGCTTCCGGCGGATAGAAGGCAACTGGAAATCCAGGAAATAGGAATGAGCCTTTTTAAGGTATTCCATCAATGCAGGAATGGAAAGCCCCTGCAAATGGTCGTGAATATGATTGCTCTCCTCGCCCAGGAAATTGACCACTATCAGGAATGTATTGCAATCCACCTGATTCATGTCGCACACTTCCTGCACGGACTTGTCACCAAACCCTAATGAGATACCAAAACGGCTCATCACCTGCAGAAGAGCATAATTCTCACAAATCAAGTCGCCCATCTTATCGGTGGGTTTATACATTCGCGTAGTATTGTTACACATAAATATCGTATTCATAAATTCACATTGCAAAATAAGAGAATCCTTTCAACACCCGCAATCACCATTTGTAGGTATATTGTCTGAAACATATCTGTCAGGCAAAGATAAGGCAGGCACCGCATTTCTACCAGCCGAAAATACACAAAAATCCCTAAAGAAAAGAGAGAAAACGAGCCATCATATCCAGAAAAAAAATACCTTTGTTACATAAACTTTAAAATTATCATATTATGTATACCATACAGACCAACGCTTCCGGCACACGCAGCATGGAAATTTCTGAAAAGCATCTGGAAACTATCGAAAAATATTCGCTCTTCCAACAGCTTATTGACAGCAACGGAATTGTGGACGAAACCGTACTTGACAAACTGAAACTGAACATTCGTTCGCTCATTGCGTCCATGGAAGAAAACAGCAAGGACTTGCTCGATTTGTGCATTGACGTGATTTATCACAACAACATGAAAGCGTTCGGCTTACACCAGCTCATCCTTCTTTATATCAAATGGGAAAGAGAAAAAGAAGAGAAAGAGGAACAAGAAGAAACTGAAGAAAACCACAATTAAAGAAACGCCTTGAAAGAATACAAGCTGACCGACTGGTTGCCTACTACCAAGAAAGAGGCTGAACTGAGGGGATGGAACGAACTTGACGTCATCATCTTCAGTGGAGATGCGTACGTGGACCATCCATCTTTCGGTGCTGCCGTCATCGGACGAATGCTCGAAGCCAAAGGACTGAAAGTAGCCATCATCCCCCAGCCCAACTGGCGCGATGACCTGCGCGACTTCAAGAAACTGGGAAGACCAAGATTGTTCTTCGGCGTATCTGCCGGATGTATGGACAGCATGGTCAACAAATACACTGCCAACCGACGGCTGAGAAGCGAAGATGCCTATACACCCGATGGACGCCATGACATGCGCCCTGAGTATCCCAGCATTGTCTATACGCAGATTCTGAAAAAACTGTACCCTGACGTACCAGTGATTTTAGGCGGTATCGAAGCCTCTCTTCGACGCCTGACGCACTATGACTATTGGGAAGAGAAATTACGTCCTTCCATCTTAGTAGAATCAGGAGCCGACCTGCTTATTTACGGAATGGGAGAAAAACCCATTACGGAACTGAGCGAGCGCTTGCTTGAAGTAGAAGGAGAAGTTCATGCTGGAGACTTGCCACACGACATTCCACAAACAGCCTACCTGATTTCACAGAAAGAGGTAGCTGCTCTGCCGGAAAACCCGAACGGCCAAGGCGACCTGACACTCTATTCGCATGAAGAATGCCTGAAGGATAAGAAAAAGCAGGCACAGAACTTCCGACACATCGAGGAAGAATCCAACCGCTATGCGGCAGCCCGTATCCTTCAGCAGGTAGGAAAGCAGACGGTGGTTACCAACCCGCCTTATCCTCCCATGACGCAAGGAGAGCTGGACATGTCGTTCGACCTTCCTTACACCCGTCTTCCGCATCCTAAATACAAAAACAAGCGGATTCCGGCCTATGAAATGATCAAGTTCTCTGTCAACATCCACCGGGGATGCTTTGGCGGATGTGCTTTCTGTACCATCTCGGCCCATCAGGGAAAGTTCATTGTCAGCCGAAGCAAGGAAAGTATTCTCAAGGAAGTAAAAGCCATCGCTGAAATGCCCGACTTCAAAGGGTATCTAAGCGATTTGGGAGGTCCCTCGGCCAACATGTACCAAATGGGTGGAAAAGATACGGCTCTTTGCCGTCGCTGCAAACGTCCGTCGTGCATCCATCCTAAAGTCTGCCCGAATCTGAACACTGACCACCAGCCGTTATTAGAGATATACCATGCAGTAGACAGTTTGCCAGGCATCAAGAAAAGCTTTATCGGTAGTGGAGTGCGTTACGACCTGCTTCTGCATCAGAGTAAAGATGCAAAGACCAACCAGAGTACCAAGGAATATACTCGTGAACTGATTACACGTCACGTAAGCGGACGACTGAAAGTAGCTCCGGAACATACCAGTGACAAAGTGCTATACCTGATGCGCAAGCCACCGTTCGAGCAGTTCTACGAGTTCAAGCGTATCTTTGACAAAATCAACAAAGAAGCGGGATTAAGGCAACAGATCATCCCCTACTTCATCAGCAGTCACCCTGGCTGTACGGAAGAGGACATGGCCGAACTGGCGGTCATCACCAAGAAACTGGACTTCCACCTGGAGCAGGTACAGGACTTTACGCCTACCCCCATGACCGTCTCTACGGAAGCATGGTACACAGGCGTACATCCCTACACACTGGAACCTGTATTCTCGGCCAAGACCCCTCGTGAAAAACTGGCTCAACGTATGTTCTTCTTCTGGTATAAACCAGAGGAACGGAAGGCCATTATCAACGAATTACGGAAAATCGGTCGAAACGACCTTATCAACAAGCTATACGGGAAATCATGATTTTTCACAGCAAAATTCGTCCGTGTCAAGCATGACGCGGACGAATTTTACGTACTACAGCCGACAGACTTTTCTGAATTGTCCGAGTCAACACAATCAAGGTAACAGCCACCAAGATGAGGAATATTCCCCAGCCTTCCTGCATGGTAAACTCTTCCCCAAAAATCAAGGCACCGATACATACAGCCGTCACCGGTTCCATGGCTCCTAATACCGAAGTCATTGTTCCACCAATATTCTGTACGGCCAATACCAAGGTAATATTGGAAATAACAGTAGGCACCACCGCCAGCAAGAACAGATTACCGATTGAAACTGCATCCGGTACCGACTGTATTCCTTGATTGGTCAATGCCTTTATGGCAAACAGCACCGTACTTACGATAAATACGTAAAAAGCTAATTTCCGCCCGCTCATATCACGCAATCTTGATTTATTGACTGCCACAATGTATCCGGCATAACATACAGCCGAAAGCAGAACAATAACCACTCCCGTCGCATCGGCCGACAGCTCATCTCCTTTCAACGAAAGTTCAGATACACCATATATTGCCAGCAGAATAGCTACCCACGTTACCCAGGAAGCTTTCTCACGGAACAAGACCAACATCAGCAAAGTCACAAACACGGGATAGGTAAAATGAAGCGTCGTGGCTACCCCGGCTCCCATAAACCCATATCCCCAGAACAGGAACATAGCTGAGCCTGTGTACAGCAGTCCCAGCAAAAGAAACATCGGAATATCACGGCTCTCTATACGGAATGATTCTTTCTTTATTTTCATCATGGCCCCCAATGCAAAGGTGGCAAAGAGAAAACGATAAAAAAGAATCGAATCAAACATCATCCCTTTCTGCATCAAAGGCAGCGTGAACAAGGGTATCAAACCAAATGTTACCGAAGTGGCAATCCCATAGAAAAAACCTTTCAAACTATTCATATTTTCTGATTTTACGATAAAAACGCCGCAAAGGTACACAATTTGGCCGACATTCCTAAAAAGAAAAGAAGCGGCAGATACCTCATTATCGGGTTTCTGTCGCTTCCTCCATATAAAATCACTTGAACTTTTATCGTTCTCCTATCGGCTTATAGTCCACTTCCTCCAGCACATTCTTATATGCCGGACGGATAATGCGACGACCTTCGAAGTTCAGTTCCTCAATACGGTGTGCCGTCCATCCCACAATACGGGCCATGGCAAACAGCGGCGTATAGATTTCATGCGGCAAACCCATCAGCTCGTAGATAAAGCCTGAATAGAAATCCACATTCGAGCAAACCTGCTTCTTGGTTCCTTTCACTTTCTTGAAGCATTCAATGGCACGCTGTTCCAGGAGTTCAAGGAAAGCAAATTCTTTCTCACATCCCTTTTCTGCCACCAGTTCACCAGCCAGTTCCTTCAGCAATACGGCACGCGGATCGGAAATCGTGTACACCGCATGACCGATACCGTAAATCAATCCACTGCCATCGTAGGCTTCCTTGTTCAGCATGCGGGTCAGATAAGTATCGATTTCGTCTACATTCGTCCAGTCAGAAATCACCTCTTTCAAGTGATGGAACATCTTGACCACCTGAATGTTGGCACCTCCGTGTAAAGGACCTTTCAACGAACCGATTCCGGCTGCAATGCTGGAATACGTATCCGTGCGAGTAGAGCTGGTGACACGTACGGTAAATGTTGAGTTATTACCACCTCCATGCTCTGCCTGAAGCACCAGCAGCAAGTCGAGCATACGCGCTTCCAGTGGAGTGTATTCTTTCTTAATCATGTAAAGGAAGTTTTCGGCCAGCGACAGATTCTCGTGCGGATGGCGAATGTGCAGCGAACGTCCGTGTATACTGTGACGATAGATGCTATACGCATACGCAATGATGGTCGGGAACTTTGAAATCAGTTCGATGGACTGACGCATCAGGTTGTCGCGTGAAATATCATCCGGATTCGGGTCGAACGTGTACATTTCGAGCACACTACGTGCCAGGATGTTCATGATGTTCTGCCCTTCCAGATCGATAATGTTCATGGTCGTCTTCTTGTCCAGCGGCATGTTGTCATTGATGAGCTCCTTGAACGAAGCCAGTTGTTCGCTGTCCGGAAGTTCACCCGACAACAACAGATAAGCCACTTCCTCAAAGCCAAAACGCTTCTCGCGCAGCAAGGCATGAGCAATGTCATCCAAATCGTATCCGCGATAGAACAACTTTCCCGGAATAGCCTTCAATCCCTGGTCGGTACGTTCATAGCCCACCACATTACCAATCTTTGTCAGTCCCACGAGCACACCCGTACCATCTTCGTTACGCAGCCCCCGCTTTACATTGTATTTCGTGAACAGTTCATTGTCGATGCGGCATGCTTGCTTGGCACACTCGGAAAGTTTGTAAACTATATATTCTTTCTTCATAAACTTCTCTTTTTATCCATTAAAAACACTCCGACAAGAAAATCCTCCGACTATTACAGCAAAGAAATGATTTCCTGTCCAAATTCATTCGTGCCCAACGCGTGGCCATTCGGCATGAAACGCGCCAAATCATGAGTAGCCTTCCCTTTCGAGAAAGCTTTCTCCAAAGCATTCACAATCAGTTGGGCAGCTTCTTTCCAGCCCATGTACTCCAGCATCATGACAGAAGAAAGCAGCAAGGAACACGGATTCACCACATTCTTTCCGGCAATGTTCGGTGCCGTGCCGTGAGTCGCTTCAAAGATGGCATGTCCGCTCTTGTAATTGATGTTGGCTCCCGGTGCGATACCGATACCGCCCACCATGGCAGCCAGCTGGTCGGACACATAATCGCCGTTCAGGTTCAGCGTAGCAATGACCGAATATTCTTCCGGAATGAGCAGGGTATTTTGCAGGAAAGCATCTGCAATGCAATCCTTCACCACCACTTTTCCATCGTTGATGGCTTTGGCTACGGCAGCCTTGGCAGACTCTTCACCCAGCTCTTTCTTCAGGCGGTCATATTCATTCATAGTGAAAGTCTGGTCCTTGAACTCGGTTTCGGCCACTTCGTATCCCCAGCGCTTGAAACCTCCTTCCGTAAACTTCATGATATTTCCCTTGTGTACCAGTGTCACTGATGGCAGGCCGTGTTGCAATGCGTATTCAATGGCTGCACGTACCAGTCGCTGGGTACCTTCCTTTGACACGGGTTTCACACCAAATGAAGAGGTTTCCGGGAAACGTACCTTGGTCACACCCATCTCATCACGAAGGAAAGCATAGAATTTCTGTGCTTCCGGTGTACCTTGTTCCCATTCGATACCCGCATAAATGTCTTCCGTATTTTCGCGGAAAATGTGCATGTTCACCTTGTGCGGCTCTTTCACCGGAGAAACGACTCCTTTGAACCAGCGTACCGGACGCAGGCAGACATACAAATCGAGCGTCTGACGCAATGCCACGTTCAGCGAACGGATACCACCGCCTACCGGAGTGGTCAACGGACCTTTAATACCTACCAGATATTCCTTAAATGCTTCCAGCGTAGCCTTCGGCAACCATTCACCAGTCTGCTCAAAAGCCTTTCCACCGGCCAGCACCTCTTTCCATTCAATACGGCGCTTACCTACGTAGGCCAGCTCTACCGCTGTATTGACAATTTTCTGACAAACCGGAGTGATTTCTGCTCCTACTCCATCCCCTTCAATAAAAGGAATCACTACGTGATCGGGAACCACCAGTTTCCCGTCCTGCATATACATCTTATTGCTCATTTCTCTCATTTTTTAAAGGTGTTCAAGGCTGAACCGGCCTTAAACCAGTTAATTTGCATTTCATTATAGGTATGAAGCACTTCGAAAGTTTCTGTCGTGCCGTCTTCGTGCGTCAACACGGCATGCAACGGTTTACCCGGAGCAAAGCGTTGCAATCCCAAGATAGAAATCCGGTCGTGCTCACGTACCTTGTCGTAATCGTTCTTGTCGACAAAAGTCAGTGCCAGCATACCCTGTTTCTTCAAGTTTGTTTCATGAATACGGGCAAAGCTCTTGGCCAGAATTACCCGTACGTTCAGGAAGCGCGGTTCCATGGCGGCATGTTCACGACTGGAACCCTCTCCGTAATTTTCTTCTGCCACTACGATAGAGCCCATGCCCTTTGCCTTGTACTGCTTGGCCACTGCTGAAACGGCTTCATATTCGCCAGTCAGCTGATTCCATACGCAGTTAGTCTTACCGTTGAATGCATTGACAGCACCCATCAGCATATTATCGGAAATATTTTCCAGGTGTCCGCGAAAGCGTAACCACGGTCCGGCCATAGAGATGTGGTCCGTAGTACATTTTCCTTGCGTCTTAATCAGCAGCGGAAGTTCCATGAAGTCTTCTCCGTTCCATGCAGCAAACGGTTCCAGTTTCTGCAAGCGCTGTGAGTCCGACTGAATGGTCACTTCCACCTTTCCTCCGTCGGCCGAAGGAGCCACATAACCATTGTCATCTACTGTAAATCCTTTCTGTGGCAGTGTTTCCCCTGTCGGCGGATCAAGTCTGACCTCTTCTCCCTTCTCATTCTTCAGAGTATCCGTCAGCGGATTAAAGCACAAGTCGCCTGCAATGGCAAACGCCACAGCCATTTCCGGTGAAGCAATGAACGCATGTGTGTTCGGATTGCCATCGGCACGCTTGGCAAAGTTACGGTTGAACGAAGTCACGATAGAATTGGCCCGAAGCGGATCGTCGGTCACACGCTTCCACTGTCCGATACAAGGACCGCAGGCATTGGTCATCACCACACCGTCGATACTCTTCAAGTCCTCAATCATGCCGTCGCGCTGAGCCGTGCAATATACCTGTTCCGAACCCGGATTGATAATCAGCGAAGCCTGCATCTTCAAACCTTTTGCCTTTACCTGACGGGCTACCGAAGCTGCACGACTCAAATCCTGATAAGAAGAGTTGGTACAAGAACCAATCAATCCCACTTCCATCTTCTGCGGGAACCCTTCCTTCTTCACACGGGCAGCAAATTCCGATACCGGACAAGCTGCATCGGGCGTAAACGGTCCGTTCACATACGGTTCCAGCGCAGAAAGGTCGATTTCAATCAAACGGTCGTAATATTTCTCCGGCTGCTGTGCTACTTCTGCATCCGCCCGCAAATCGGCCGCATTAGCCTCAGCCAGTGCGGCAATATCCTCACGTCCGGTAGCGCAGAGGTAGCGCTTCATCTCCTCATCGTAAGGGAAAACGGAAGTCGTAGCTCCCACCTCAGCTCCCATGTTACAGATAGTAGCCTTTCCGGTAGCAGACAACGAACGGGTTCCCTCTCCGAAATATTCAATAATGGCATTCGTTCCTCCCTTCACGGTGAGAATACCTGCCAGTTTCAAAATCACATCTTTTGGTGAAGCCCATCCGTTCAACGCACCGGTCAGCTTCACACCAATCAGTTTCGGCATCTTCAATTCCCATTCCATACCGGTCATTACGTCCACTGCGTCGGCACCGCCCACGCCAATGGCAATCATACCCAATCCACCGGCATTCGGGGTGTGTGAGTCGGTTCCCACCATCATGCCACCCGGAAACGCATAGTTCTCAAGTACGACCTGATGAATGATACCTGCTCCCGGTTTCCAGAAGCCGATGCCGTACTTCGAAGCCACACTTTTCAGAAAATCGTATACCTCTTTATTAGTAGTGCAAGCAGAAGGCAAATCCTCTTCCACTCCTTTATATGCTTGAATCAAATGGTCACAATGTACGGTAGCAGGAACAGCTGAAACGGATTTTCCCGCATTCATAAACTGCAACAGCGCCATCTGGGCCGTCGCATCCTGCATGGCTACGCGGTCCGGACGGAAGTTAACATACTCTTCCCCCCGACGGAAAGCTGTCACCGTGTTTTCGTCGTATAAATGTGCATACAATATTTTTTCAGCCAAAGTCATGGCACGCCCCAGTTTCTTACGGGCCTTTTCTACTTTTTCTGCATACGACGCATAGAACGTCTTCTGCATTTCCATGTCGTAAATCATCTGAACAATCTTTTATAACTTCGTGCGCAAATATATTGAAAATATCTCACAATATCACACTTGTATTAAATAAAAAACAACAATCTGCCACAAAACCTCATCCCTTTATAACAGAGGGCTGGTTTTTACCGCATTCCGGAAAACTTTTTGACACGTCATTATCCTTAAATTGAAAATTACCTGCATATTCTTGCTATTTTTCTTGTTCGTTTTCTACGTTTTCCTACTGCAAACCCTATGTTTCCCGTCGCAAAAACGTAGGGTTCCCGAACGGAAAACATACGGTTCCGCGACGGGAAACATAAAAAAACCTTGAAAAGTTTCCGAATAAACTTACCGAACTTAGAAAAAAACAGAGCCATCACATAAAAGCCCAATTATCCGCCTTTTCTGCCAGTAGAATCTCCCGCATTTTATTCGTTTTCTTCGGGATTTTTTGTAAGTTTGGAGAAACTCTTATTCAACTGTATTATGGAAACATATCTATTCTGGCTGGTCCCGGCGGCATCGCTGCTGGCATTGGCACTTGCCGGATACTTCTACCGGCAAATGAAGCAGGAAAGCGAAGGTACCCCCACCATGGCACGCATTGCATCGTATGTCCGGAAAGGAGCCATGTCTTACCTGAAACAGCAATATAAAATAGTTACCCTTGTATTTATCGGACTGGCTGCCTTGTTTGCCATCATGGCCTATGGGTTCAACTTGCAAAATCCGTGGGTACCCGTAGCATTCCTCACAGGAGGCTTTTTCTCCGGTCTGTCAGGTTATTTAGGCATGAAAACCGCTACGTATGCCTCTGCACGTACGGCAAATGCCGCACGCAACTCTCTGAACAAAGGATTAAAGGTGGCATTTCGCAGTGGAGCGGTTATGGGACTTGTGGTCGTAGGACTGGGATTGTTTGATATTTCTTTCTGGTACCTGCTGTTGGATTTCTGCATTCCGGAAGATGCACTGAACCCCACTGCCAAGTTGTGTGTCATCACCACCACGATGCTGACTTTTGGAATGGGCGCCTCCACCCAGGCTTTGTTTGCCCGTGTAGGAGGAGGTATTTATACCAAGGCGGCCGATGTGGGAGCTGACCTGGTGGGAAAAGTAGAAGCGGGCATTCCGGAAGACGACCCACGCAACCCGGCTACGATTGCCGACAATGTAGGCGATAACGTAGGTGATGTGGCCGGAATGGGAGCCGACCTCTACGAATCCTACTGCGGTTCGATTCTGGCTACCGCTGCCCTGGGAGCAGCTGCCTATATCGGCACGGAAGATACCGCCATGCAGTTTAAAGCCGTCATCGCCCCGATGCTGATTGCAGCCGTAGGTATTATCTTGTCCATCATCGGCATTTTTGCCGTACGCACCAAAGAAAATGCAGGCATGAGAGAATTGCTCAAGGCTTTGTCTACAGGCACCAACCTCAGTGCGGGATTGATTGTCATCGCCACCTTTAGCATTCTTTGGATACTGCAAATTGATAACTGGCTGTATATTTCACTGGCTGTAGTCATCGGACTGATTGTAGGCATCGTCATCGGACAATCTACTGAATTCTACACTTCCCAATCCTACAAGCCCACTCAAAAACTGGCGGAAAGCGGAAAAACAGGTCCGGCAACCGTCATCATTTCGGGCATCGGATTAGGAATGGTATCCACTACGATTCCGGTCATTGCAGTTGTAGCCGGCATCATCCTGTCCTACTGGCTGGCCTCTGGTTTCGATTTCACCAACATCAGCATGGGACTTTATGGCATCGGTATCGCTGCCGTGGGTATGCTGTCCACTTTAGGCATCACATTAGCCACGGATGCCTACGGACCGATTGCCGACAATGCAGGTGGTAATGCGGAAATGAGTGGTTTGGGAGCAGAAGTCCGCAAACGCACAGATGCACTGGATTCACTGGGCAATACCACAGCCGCTACGGGTAAAGGTTTCGCCATCGGTTCTGCCGCCCTGACCGGACTGGCACTACTGGCTTCTTATATTGAAGAAATACGCATCGGCCTGGAACGTATCGGTACCACCGTACTGGAACTTCCCAACGGACTGGAAGTAATGATTCGGGAAGCCGGATTCACGGACTTCATGATGTTCTACGATGTCACGCTTATGAATCCCAAGGTACTTTCAGGAATGTTTATCGGTAGCATGATGGCCTTTCTGTTCTGCGGACTGACCATGAATGCTGTAGGAAGAGCAGCTGCCCACATGGTAGAGGAAGTACGCCGGCAGTTCCGTGAAATCAAAGGTATTCTGGAAGGAAAGACTGAACCTGACTACGCACGCTGTGTACAGATTTCCACTCTTGGTGCACAAAAAGAAATGGTATTCCCGTCACTGCTGGCCATCATCGCCCCCATTGTGACAGGTCTGCTGTTTGGTGTGCCGGGCGTCATCGGTCTGCTGATAGGAGGACTTTCCTCAGGTTTCATTTTAGCGATTTTCATGGCCAATTCCGGAGGTGCCTGGGACAATGCCAAGAAATACGTGGAAGAAGGAAACTTTGGCGGGAAAGGCAGTGAAGTACACCGGGCCACAGTCGTAGGCGATACGGTAGGTGACCCGTTTAAAGATACCTCCGGTCCCAGCCTGAACATCCTGATTAAACTGATGAGCATGGTAGCCATCGTCATGGCAGGTCTGACCGTTTCATGGAGCTTGTTCTAACAATAAAAATTCCCCCGCCAACCTAAAACCGTGACGGGGGAATTTGCATATAGAATTTACAATTCTTCTTTTGCCAACACATGACAATGATGTGCCTCAAGCACTTTCAGACACTGTGACATGTCATTCGGCTTGATAACCACATGAGCCTGATCGGCTTGTGCAAACGCATACATATACTCAATGAAAATCTGCTCTTCGGCCAAGTATTCCAATACCACAGCCAACGAGCCGGGCACATTGGCACACGAAAGACAAACCACATCGGTCGACATCACAGCAAAATTCTTTTCACGCAATACTTCTACCGCCTTGTCCACATCAGACACAATCAGTCGCAGAATACCAAAATCTGCTGTTTCGGCCATACTAAAAGCGTGCATATTGATACCGTTTGCTCCCAAAGTATGCACTACATCATTGATTCTTCCGGTCTTGTTTTCCAAGAAAACAGACAATTGCTTAATTATCATAGTTCTTTTTGCTTTAGTTATACCAATACTCGTTTATCTATCACACGCTTGGACTTCCCTTCGCTGCGGGTAATGCTGTTCGGTTCTACCAATTTCACGTCGGCACTGATGGACAATACACTCTTCAAGCGGTCGGACAGTGTTTTCTTCAGTTTCAGCATGGAACCGATGTCATCACTGAAGAAATCACGACGCACTTCCACCTGTACTTCCAGGGTATCCAGATTGTTCTTGCGGTCTACCACCAGCATATATTGCGGTTCGAACTCTTTCATACCCAGAATAACACTTTCTACCTGGGACGGGAAGACATTGATACCACGGATAATCAGCATATCATCGCTTCGGCCCATAATCGGCGTCATACGCACACTGGTACGACCGCACGGACACGCATCGGCAATCAGCGAAGTCAGGTCCTTCGTACGGTAACGCAACAACGGCATGCCCTCTTTGGTCAATGTGGTAAATACCAGTTCTCCCTGTGTGCCGTATGGAAGAGATTCCAGGGTAACCGGATCGATAATTTCCGGATAGAAATGGTCTTCGTTGATGTGAGAGCCATATTGCTCCTGACATTCGTAAGATACACCCGGACCCATAATCTCACTTAACCCATAAATATTGTATCCTTTCAAGCCCAAACGGTTCTGTATTTCCTGACGCATGTTTTCGGTCCAAGGCTCAGCTCCGAACGCACCGATACGCAGTCCTAATTCCTCTTTCCGGATACCCATCTTTTCTACCACCTCTGCCAGATACAAGGCATACGAAGGGGTACAGGCAATACCCGTAATGTGTAAATCGCGAATCAAACGTACATGCTTTTCCGTATTTCCTGTAGAAGCCGGAATTACGGTAGCTCCTAAGTTCTCTACTCCATAATGTGCGCCCAATCCTCCGGTAAACAATCCATAGCCATAGCTTACGGAGAAAGTATCGTCACGGGTCACCCCGTATGCCGACAGACAGCGTGACATCACTTCCGACCAGATGGACAAGTCGCGACGTGTATACCCCACAATCGTCGGATTACCCGTTGTACCGGAAGAAGCATGTACACGCACCACCTCTGAAGGAGGAGCCGCCATCAGTCCGTAAGGATAATTGTCACGTAAATCCTGTTTGGTAGTAAAAGGCAGTTTGGTAATATCGTCTATGCTCCGGATATCATCTGGAGTCAGGTCCATTTCCTGCATTTTATGACGATAGAAAGGTACATTATGGTATACATACTGCACCAGTTTGCATAAGCGTTTTCCTTGCAGCTCGCGCATCTGTTCGCGCGGCATACATTCTTTGTTCGGATTCCAAATCATAAGCTGTGTTTTTCTTTATTTCAGTAGTAGTTTTGTGATTTCTTATTTCAGCGGATGGTCTTCCTGAAACGCTTTCATACGTTCCTCCAGCACCGGATAAAGTTCTTCACGCATGCGCGACGTACAGGCTCTCACTCCTTGCTGTTCACTTCCAGTGGTAGACAAGGAAATACTGCTCACGCCATACATCATCAATTCACGCAGCAATTCGCCTCCTGTCAGTCCAGGGTATCCCAAAGTGAAGAAGAAACCATCGCCCACCTGCTGAGTGACATCCTTATCATACACAATCGAGAAACCGTGGTCAGTAAAAATCTGCTTCATCCGGCGTGCCCGACGTTCATACTCGCGCACATCTTCTACGAAGTTGATTTCTCCTGAAATGGATTTCTCCAACATCTCGGCCATGGCATACTGAGTAGTAGCCGTACAACCGGAGGTAATCATGTACATGATAGAAGCGATGAAAGTCGGTCCGAATACGCCTGAATCTTCATAACGGGCTGCCAGGGCCGGATACTGCGTATCAAACAATTTATCGGACACGCAGGCTAAAGCTATACGCTGGCCGGCATAGCTGAAAATCTTGGACGCCGACAACATCAGAATATAATTATCGGTATAACGTGCAACCGTAGGTACAAAAGGCGGCTGATAGGGACGGCCAAACGCATGACGGAAGTCCATGCAGAAATAAGCCTGGTCTTCCAGCACAATTACATCGTACTTCGTAGCCAGCTCTCCAATAATCTTCAATTCACTTTCTTCCAGACAAATCCATGCCGGATTATTAGGGTTAGAATATACTACAGCGGCAATATCTCCTTTTGACAGAAAACTTTCCAGTTTGGCACGCAGCGGTTCGCCACGGAAATCATGAATGTCGAACAACTCCCACTCAATGCCTAAAATGCGCAACTGAGATTTTTGTATCGGGAAACCTGGGTCGATAAACAAGACCTTGTTCTTTCCCGGAATTCGTTGGGTACAGGCGATAAAGGCACCGAAAGAAGCTGCCACAGAACCGGTAGTAGGCAGACATGCCCGCGGAGAAATATCAATATCGATAAAGGCTTTCACGAAACGTGAAGCAGCCTGTTTCAGTTCTACGACTCCGGCAGCTGCCGGATATTGCGAACCGACTCCTCTATCGAGAGCTTTCTTCTCTGCCTCAATACCTATTTTATTGGCCGGAAGACCGGGAGATCCCTGGTCCATCCGGATAAAAGGAATACCTGTCAGTTCTTCCAAGCGGGAAGCTACCAGCAACACATCCCCTATGGTTGCATTGGCCAAGTCGGCCACTTTCATTTCCTTCGCTACGGAATTTACCAGCTCTTCACTAAACACGCGACTCATAGGCTCTCAGAATTTCAACTGTTTGACATATTCATGACCTATATCGAAGGCACGATAGTTCATCTGCACCACTTCTTCGCCTTTTGACGCAAAAATACGGCCTACACTTTCGCGCAAGACTTCTGCATCCAGGATTTTCAGGAAAGGAGCGGCAGCCCCTAACAGAATGACATTGGCCGATTTGGGCATGTGATTTTCTTTCGCCAGATTTTCCACATCCAGCACGACTACATGAGGCTGTGACTTCAATTCCTGCATCAGCTTTTCTTCGTCCGGATAGTTCGGAATGTTTTTGAAAGGAGCAGCCGAAGTGATAATCCATCCGTCTTTTGACAGATACGGCAGGTAGCGCAAAGCTTCCATCGGCTCCAATGAGATAATCATATCAGCCGTTCCCAAGGCAATCAGGTCGGAAGCAATCGGGGCATCCGACAGGCGAAGGTTAGACTGTACATCTCCTCCACGCTGGCTCATTCCGTGTACTTCGGCTTGTTTCAAGTTCAACCCTAAATGAAGAGCTGCTTCTCCGATAATCGTAGCGATGGACAAGATTCCCTGTCCGCCGACTCCTGAAAGTATAATATCTGTTTTCATTGTTTCTGTGCTTTTTGCTGTTTCAGTTTCCGGTTCAAAGTCTGCATACATTCCCTGCGCGGAATAATGACAGATACACCGTTGTATTCTATTTCCTCACGAATAACACGGGTAATTTCTTCCATGTTCTTAGGAAGCGGCACTACAACCCGCACATGTTCCGGTTCTACTCCCAAGCCCAGACAAATGGCTTCGAACTTATTGGTTCCGGCTGAATCCTGTCCTCCGGTCATGGCAGTAGTCAAGTTATCAGAAATAACCACCGTGATATTGGACTTGTCATTCACGGCATCCAGCAGACCGGTCATTCCAGAGTGAGTAAATGTGGAGTCGCCAATCACTGCAATAGACGGGAACAAGCCTGCATCCGCAGCCCCCTTGGCCATGGTAATGGAAGCTCCCATATCCACGCAACTGCTCAACGTACGGAACGGAGGAAGTGCGCCCAGTGTATAGCAACCGATGTCACCGAAAATCTTGGCATCCGGATATTCGGCAGCTACTTTATTCAGTGCATCGTATACATCACGATGTCCGCACCCCTTACACAAAGCAGGAGGACGAGGAGCTACATTCTGAGCGGCAGCATAAACCTGTTCGCAAGAAAGTCCCAAAGCCTGACGCACATTATCCGGCGTCAATTCTCCCGTACGGGGCAATTCACCACTTAAACGACCTTTCACCACATATTTAGAAGGAAGAATACCTTTCAGCTGTTCTTCAACAAAAGGCTGTCCGTCTTCTACTACCAGAATCTCTTTGCAAGAGTCGGCCAGACGGGTCAAGGTTTCCACCGGTAAAGGATACTGTGAAATCTTCAGCAAAGGATACGGACATCCATCCGGATAGGTTTCCATCACGTAGTTGTAGCCAATTCCACAAGCCACGATTCCTTTCTCAGCTATACCTTCTTGGCTTGCCAACCGATTAAATGCAGACTGTTCAGCCTCATCGCGTAACTTTTCCTGAGTAGCGATGGCTTCCACATACCGGCGGCGGGCATTACCGGGTAAAAGTACCCAATCAGAAGGAACCGACGCACGCCCCGTGCAAGTCACTTCCTTTCCTGATTCCTGCACTTCGACTGCCGCACGAGAGTGTGCCATGCGGGTAGTAATGCGCATCAGTACCGGCGTACGCATTTGTTCCGAAAGTTCGTATGCATACGACATCATGTCGTAAGCTTCCTGCTGGGAAGACGGTTCCAGCATCGGAATCAGGGCAAACTTGCCGTAAAAACGGGAATCCTGCTCATTCTGAGAAGAGTGCATGGACGGGTCATCAGCAGCCAGTACCACTACCCCTCCGTTCACGCCTGTAATGGCAGAATTGACAAACGCATCGGCACAGACGTTCATTCCCACGTGTTTCATGCAGACCAAGGCACGTTTCCCTACATAAGAAACACCCAAGGCAGCTTCCATAGCTGTTTTTTCATTGGTGCACCAGCTGCTGTGCAAACCACGTTCTTTTGCTATCGGAGAGTTTTGAATATATTCCGTAATTTCAGTAGAGGGAGTTCCCGGATAAGCATACACTCCCGAAATCCCCGCGTGAATGGCTCCCAGCGCAATGGCCTGGTCGCCCAACAATAAGCGTTTATTTTTCATATAATATAGAAATTAATTCAGTGTAAAAGAGTCGGCATCGTTCAATACCGGAAATTTTTTCCGGAACGACTGCAGTTCCTCCATATCAATCACAACTTCTGCAAAGCCTTCTTCCCCATCCGCGCAAGCAGAAAGTGTTTTGCCATACGGGTCAATGCCCGCCGTTCCACCACTATATTCGCAATAAGGATCTTTTCCAACCCGGTTTACCCCGAGTACATAGCACTGGTTCTCGATGGCACGGGCACGCAACAAAGCTTTCCAGGCTTCCACTCTGGGCGAAGGCCAGCTGGCTACATAAATCGCCGCATCATAATCACCCCGGTTACGTGACCATACCGGGAAACGCAGGTCATAGCAGACCTCCAGCAGGAAACGAACGCCACGGAAGTTCACAACCACCCGTTCCTGCCCGGCTGTATAGTGTTTGTCTTCCCCTCCATACGTAAACAGATGCTTTTTATTGTACCACTGCACGTTTCCGTCAGGATGCACAAAGTAGAAGCGGTTATAGAACTTTCCATTTTCCTCGACTGAAACACTTCCGGCAATGGCACAATTACGTTCGGCAGCTTTTTGCTTCATCCACTGAAGGGTAGCACTATCAGATGATTCAGCAATACCTTCCGGCGAAGTACAAAATCCGGTGGAAAACATTTCCGGAAGAACAAACAAGTCTGTATCTTGTGCGTGGGCACTGATGAGTTTATCCATGTAAGCCACATTGGTTGCAGGATCGGCCCAACAAATATCTGTCTGTAGTAAAATAACTTTCATGCTTTTCATTCATTAGAAACGCCCAAAGGTAACAAATTAATCATAGAAACCAAAAATTAGCATCAAAATACTTCAAAGGCATACGTATTTGTATATTTTTGCAAACGCTTATATAAAAATACCTCGACACGCTGCTGTCAAGGTCTCGACTCGAACGTGACGAGACATCCGCACGAACGTGTCAAGACCTCGTCACGTACGTGTCGAGGTAAAAACGTCAAGAACATGATGATAAAACCCCAGCCTGCTGTCTGTTTTTCATGAAATAGTCGTGGCTTTTTATCCTAAAAGAACCTTATAAATAGGGATTATTTGCAAAATGTTTTTTATTTTTGTGCCCAGAATGAGTTAATATACTAACAAATGAACGTATTAGAATTAAGCGAACAGGAAATAATCAGACGCAACAGCCTGAATGAGTTGAGAGCAATGGGGATTGAACCATACCCTGCTGCCGAGTATGTAACCAACGCTTTTTCGACTGACATAAAAGCCGAATTCAAAGATGATGCTGAACCTCGCAAAGTATCCGTTGCAGGACGTATCATGTCTCGTCGTGTAATGGGAAAAGCGTCTTTCATTGAATTACAGGATTCTAAAGGCCGTATACAAGTATATATAACCCGCGATGATATCTGTCCGGATGAAAACAAAGATTTATATAATGTAGTTTTCAAACGTTTGCTGGATTTAGGTGATTTTGTAGGAATCGAAGGTTTTGTATTCCGCACCCAGATGGGCGAAATCTCTATCCATGCACAAAAACTGACAGTATTGTCGAAATCAATTCGTCCGCTCCCGATTGTAAAATACAAAGACGGAGTAGCTTACGATAAGTTTGAAGACCCTGAACTCCGTTACCGTCAGCGCTATGTAGACCTGGTAGTAAACGACGGAGTAAAAGAAATCTTCCTGAAACGGAACAAGGTCTACAACTCTATGAGAGAGTATTTCAACTCCAAAGGATATATCGAAGTAGAAACTCCGATTCTTCAGTCAATTGCCGGAGGTGCTGCAGCACGTCCGTTTATCACTCACCACAATGCGTTGGATATTCCATTGTACATGCGTATTGCCAGTGAGTTGTACCTGAAGAGACTGATTGTGGGTGGTTTCGAAGGTGTGTATGAAATCGGTAAGAACTTCCGTAACGAAGGTATGGACCGCACACACAATCCGGAATTTACCTGTATGGAAATCTACGTAGCTTACAAGGATTACAACTGGATGATGAAGTTTACAGAAAACATGATTGAAAAAATCTGTCTGGATGTAAACGGTACTACAGAAGTACAGGTAGGCGACAACGTAATCAGCTTCAAAGCTCCGTTCAAACGTGTAACCATGCTGGATTCTATCAAGGAATTCACGGGCTATGACCTGACTGGTATGAACGAAGAGCAGATTCGTGAAGTTTGCAAGAAACTTAACATGGAAATTGATGACACCATGGGTAAGGGCAAGCTGATTGACGAAATCTTCGGCGAATTCTGCGAAGGCAACTACATTCAGCCGACTTTCATCACTGACTATCCTATCGAAATGTCTCCGCTGACAAAAAAACACCGCAGCAATCCGGATCTGACAGAACGTTTTGAGCTGATGGTGAACGGTAAAGAACTGTGTAATGCTTACTCTGAATTGAATGACCCGATTGACCAGCTGGAACGCTTCGAAGAGCAGATGAGACTGAGCGAAAAAGGAGACGATGAAGCGATGATTATCGACAAGGACTTCGTTCGCGCATTGGAATACGGTATGCCTCCTACTTCGGGTATGGGTATCGGTATGGACCGTCTGGTGATGCTGATGACTGGCCAAAGCACTATTCAGGAAGTGTTATTCTTCCCGCAGATGCGTCCAGAAAAAGTAATCCCGAAAGATGCACCTGCTAAATTCATGGAATTAGGAATCACAGAAGAGTGGGTTCCGGTAATTCAGAAAGCCGGATATAATCTTGTGACTGATATGAAGGAAGTGAATCCGCAGAAACTTCATCAGGACATTTGTGGCATCAACAAGAAATACAAACTGGAACTTGCCAACCCCACAGTAGACGAAGTTGCTGGCTGGATAGAAAAGATTAAATAAATGAATGAAAGTGTATGAAGGACAAAGAATATTCCTTGTCCTTCATATCTGTTTTTCATTAAATATAAGAGTATGAAATTACCCGGGAAAATAGCGATTATGGGGGGAGGCAGCTGGGCCACCGCTATAGCTAAAATCATTTTAACCCAGGCTGAATCCATAAACTGGTACATGCGCCGTGACGACCGAATTGAAGAATTCAAGCGTCTGGGTCACAATCCAGCCTATCTGACAAGTGTGCGTTTCGACATAAAATGCATCAACTTTTCATCAGACATCAACAAGGTAGTGAGAGAGTCAGACACACTGATTTTTGTCACCCCCTCACCGTATCTGAAAAGTCACCTCAAAAAGCTAAAAACCAAACTGAAGGATAAATTCATCGTTACTGCTATCAAGGGTATCGTACCCGACGAAAACCTTATCGTATCCGATTATTTCCACAAGATTTATGACGTTCCAGAAAACAACATAGCCGTACTGGCAGGTCCCTGTCATGCGGAAGAAGTGGCATTGGAACGGCTTTCTTACCTCACCGTAGGATGCAAAGACATTGAAAAAGCCAAGATGTTCGCACGGCAACTGGCCGGTCACTACATCAAGACTTCGGTCAATACGGACGTAGCCGGCATTGAATATGCTTCCGTACTGAAGAATGTATATGCCATTGCAGCCGGAATCTGCAGCGGTCTGAAATATGGAGACAATTTCCAGGCCGTACTGGTATCCAATGCCTTACAGGAAATGAACCGGTTCTTAGATACCGTACATCCCGTAAACCGTTGTACAAACGATTCTGCCTACCTGGGCGACCTCCTCGTGACTTCTTATTCCAATTTCAGCCGTAACCGCGTGTTCGGTACCATGATTGGTAAGGGATATTCCGTAAAAAGCGCACAGATTGAAATGGAAATGATTGCCGAAGGGTATTATGGCACCAAATGTATCAAGGAGCTGAACAAGCACCTGCATGTCAATATGCCCATTGTGGATGCCGTCTATAATATTCTTTACGAACGTATATCACCAATGATAGAAATCAAATTATTAACTGACTCATTTAGATAAAATCAGAAAACAGTTATGGAAAACATTAAACTGAACATTGAAAAGACTTTAGATTTTATATCTAAGGAAAAATTGGCTTCTTATGAACCAAAGGTAAAAGCTTGTATGGAAACGCTGGAAAAAGGCACAGGCTTAGGAAACGACTTCTTGGGTTGGTTGCATTTACCTTCTTCCATCACAAAGGAACACTTGAATGACCTGAAAGCTACTGCACAGACACTTCGCGAAAACTGCGACGTAGTAATCGTAGCTGGTATCGGAGGAAGTTATTTGGGCGCACGTGCGGTCATTGAAGCGATGTCAAACAACTTTGCTTGGTTGCAGGAGAAAAAAGCCGGACAGCCTACAATTATTTTTGCCGGACACAACATCAGCGAAGACTACTTGTTCGAACTGACTGAATTCCTGAAAGACAAAAAATTTGGTGTAATCAACATATCTAAATCTGGAACAACTACAGAAACTGCTCTTGCTTTCCGTTTGCTGAAAAAGCAGTGCGAAGACCAAAGAGGTAAAGAAATGGCTCGCAAGGTTATCGTAGCTGTTACAGATGCAAAGAAAGGTGCAGCACGTACAACAGCCGACAAGGAAGGTTACAAATCATTTATCATTCCTGACAATGTAGGCGGACGTTTCTCTGTATTGACTCCGGTAGGCTTGCTTCCTATTGCAGTAGCTGGAATCGACATTGACCAGCTGGTTGCCGGTGCTTGCGAAATGGAAAAGGTTTGTGCCAACGAAAACATGTACGAAAACCCGGCTGCTTTGTATGCTGCTACTCGTAACGAACTGTATCAGAGCGGAAAGAAAATTGAAATCTTAGTAAACTTCCAGCCGAAACTTCACTACTTCATGGAATGGTGGAAACAGCTGTATGGTGAATCCGAAGGTAAAGACCTGAAAGGTATCTATCCGAGTTCTGTAGACTTCTCTACTGACCTGCACTCTATGGGACAGTGGATTCAGCAGGGTGAACGCAGCATCTTCGAAACAGTAGTTTCTGTAGAAACTCCAAGCCATGAACTTCACTTCCCGAGCGATGAAGAAAATCTGGATGGTCTGAACTTCCTGGCAGGCAAACGCATCGATGAAGTAAACAAGATGGCCGAACTCGGTACACAGCTTGCACACGTAGACGGTGGAGTTCCTAACCTGCGTGTAAGCGTTCCTTCACTGAACGAATACTACCTGGGACAGCTTATCTATTTCTTCGAAAAGGCTTGCGGAATCAGCGGATACCTGCTCGAAGTAAATCCGTTCAACCAGCCGGGTGTAGAAGCTTACAAGAAAAACATGTTTGCTCTTCTGAACAAGCCGGGATACGAAAAAGAATCTGAAGCAATCCAGGCTCGTCTGAAAAAATAAATAAACGAGAGTTTATCACTCCGTTTTTTGACTGACAGGCACGAATTACATGAAAAGCACTCTTTCTTCTACAAGGAAAGTGCATTCATGTAATGCGTGCCTGAATATTATAAACCATATCATCATGTTCCAACAAGAAATCAACCAATATCTTACCACCCATCATTATACACGCATTAATTTAAAGGCCGTATTGTTCGATATGGACGGAGTATTGTTCGACTCCATGAAGAACCATGCCACCGCTTGGCATGAGGCAATGAAGCAATACGGAATGAGCCTTAGCAAAGAGGAAGCCTACCTCCACGAAGGACGTACCGGTGCGGCAACCATCAACATCGTCAGTCAAAGAGAAAGAGGCTATGAGGCCGATGAAGAAGAAATCAAACGAATCTATCAGACAAAGAGTGATATATTCAATCAGTTGCCCAAAGCCGACCCTATGCCCGGTGCTTTCGAGGTGCTGAAGAAAATAAAAGAAGCCGGACTGACTCCAATGGTGGTTACCGGTTCCGGACAACTTTCCTTATTAGACAAACTGAACCATTATTTCCCAGGCATTTTCCAGCGGGAACTGATGGTGACTGCTTTCGATGTAAAATACGGAAAACCCAATCCCGAACCTTACCTGATGGCTTTGCAGAAAGCCGGCATACAAGCCAACGAAGCAGTAGTCATTGAAAATGCGCCGTTAGGGGTCAGAGCGGGAGTAGCTGCCGGAATCTTCACCATCGCATTGAACACCGGCCCGCTTCCAGACAACGTACTTCTGCAAGAAGGTGCCAACATCTTGTTTCCGTCCATGTCTGCGTTTAATGAGAATTGGGAAACTTGCCGCCAAAGTTTACAAGAAGTATCTCTATAAAGAAAAATCCACGGAAAACTAAAACTAACATTTCAGTTTCCCGTGGATTTTTTATGCCAAATAATTACTTATTCCAAAGCAAACAGCTTGCTTCTTGACAATAGAGAAGAGCCTATAACATTTGCCTTTTCTTTCAGTTCAGACAACACAATATCTGAGTCTTTATACATCAAGTTCAACGTATACTTACGAACTGCAGAAATAACCGGTGGCAACAAATACTCTCCCACCTTCGAGAATTCTCCTCCAATAATTACCTGTTCCGGATTGAACACATTAATCAGGTCACCAATATGGCGTCCCAGCTTTGCACCGATTTCTTCCACCAATTCAATCGCCAGCACATCTTCACGACGAACAGCAGAAATAATATCAGCCAATGTAATCTCATCGATTGTCTTTTCTTTCAACAATACAGAGTTCTCTCCCTGACGCAGACGCGCAATAAACTTACGATACAAAGCAGAGCAAGACACTTCCGTTTCAATACATCCTTTTTTACCGCAATAACAAATCTGCTGATTATCATATCCGTAATTATGACCAAATTCTCCGGCAAAGCCAGACATACCAGAATACAACTTACCATCTATAATGATAGCAAGCCCCAGCCCCCAGTTTACATTCACATAAATCAGGTTCTTCGGACATTTTTCTGAACGCATGATGTATTCTCCGTAAGCCATTGCACGGCTATCGTTATCAATACATACATTAATACCCATTCTTTCTGTGAACATCTCAGCCAAAGGTTTGTCACCATAAGTCAGATGCGTGTAGCTGCAACCTGTTTCCGGATTTACTCTTCCGGTCATACCAATACAGATATTCAAAATCTTTGATTTATCACACGGAAGCTCATCGATAAACGTTTCTATCTCCTGACAGATACGCTCCAAACATTCCGGTGTATTTTCCAGCTTAAATGGTATTTCCATTTTGGTCTGAAGTTCTTCTCCCTTAAAGTTGATAGCCCCCAGACTTAATGACTGTACAGCCAGAGCGACTCCTATAAAATAGGCAGAATCCGCATTCAAGCCATACAAACTTGGATGGCGTCCTCCACTGGTTTCCAGTTTTCCACAATCGTTCACATATCCTTCCTTGCACATTTCATCTACAAATTTTGTCACGGTAGGAACACTTAGTCCCATCGACTTGGACAAATCTGTAATTGTAGTGCTACCCGCATAAATCAAGTGCGTAATGATACGTTGCTTCACCAATGCACTTTTAACGCCTTTCTGTATATTCGTCAATAGAGTCTGACCCATATTTGTTATTTTTTATAGAAACATTTACAAATGTAGAATTTTTCTTTAAAAACTCATACATAAAAAATCTATTTTTTTATTTGCCTTTCTGAATAAGCTTTGATATATTTGCATAGAGTAAGAATTTCTTATCAATTAAGGAACAAGTTAATTTAATTTCAATATTCAAAATTCTAACCACCATGAGATTAATCATTGAACCCGATTACAGTTCTCTGTCCAACTGGGCAGCAAACTATGTTGCAAAAAAAATCAACGCAGCTAATCCAACCAAAGAAAAACCGTTTGTATTAGGACTTCCCACAGGTTCATCTCCTCTGGGTATGTATAAAGCCCTGATTGAATTAAACAAAAAGGGAGTGGTATCATTCAAGAATGTAGTGACTTTCAATATGGACGAATACGTAGGTTTGCCGGAATCTCATCCTGAAAGCTACCATTCATTTATGTTCAACAATTTCTTCAATCATATTGACATCTGCAAGGAAAACATTCACATCCTGAACGGTAATGCAGCCGATCTGGAAGCTGAATGCGCCAACTATGAAAAAGAAATTGAAAAGTTCGGCGGTATCGACCTGTTCTTAGGAGGTATTGGTCCTGACGGTCATATTGCTTTCAACGAACCGGGATCTTCACTGACTTCACGCACACGTGTGAAAACACTGACTACAGATACCATCATCGCTAACTCACGTTTCTTTGACAATGACGTAAATAAAGTGCCTAAGACTGCCTTGACTGTAGGAGTCGGAACTGTACTTTCTGCAAAAGAAGTGTTGATTATCTGTAACGGTCATAACAAAGCACGTGCTCTACAGCACGCAGTAGAAGGCGGCATCACACAGATGTGGACCATCAGCGCATTGCAGATGCACCAGCACGGTATCATCGTATGTGACGAAGCTGCTACCGATGAATTGAAAGTCGGCACCTACAAATACTTCAAGGATATTGAAAAGAACAACCTTTAATTCATTGACTCATGAGAACCAATCTTAGCTCTCAAATTTCACTGAACCGCGTTTCCCCACGCTACTATCGTCCGGGAAACGCCGTAGAACGTTCTGTCCTTACACGACTGGAAAAAATCCCTACCAATATCTTTGAAACAATTGAAGAAGGTGTAGAACAAATTGCCAATGAAATCGTAGCTAAAATACAGGACAGACAACGTGAAGGAAAATTCTGTACAATCGCCATAGGTACAGGAGCTTCCCTCCGTCCACTGTTCACAGAACTGATTCGTAAACATAAAGACGAAGGAGTAAGCTTCCGTAATGTAGTCTTCTTCAACCTCTATGAATATTATCCGTTGGTTGAAGGTGCAGGAAGTAGCTTCAACCATTTAAACAAACTTTTCCTTTCACAGATAGACATTGACCACCAAAACATCTTTACGATGGATGGTAGCATTCCTCAGGAAGCTATCATTGAACACTGCCGCTTGTACGAACAGCGCATACAGACTTTTGGAGGTCTTGATATGGTCATTATGGGTATCGGCCGTGAAGGAAACATCGGTATGAATGAGCCGGGTTCACATGCCAGCTCTACCACCCGTCTGATTTTGGTTGATGCCACTTCCCGTTCTGAAGCCGCACGTAATATCGGTGTAGACAATCTTCCTCCCTGCTCCATCACCATGGGTATCAACACCATTATGGGAGCAAGAAAGATTTACATGCTGGCTTGGGGAGAAGACAAAGCAGACATCATCCGAAGCGCGATAGAAGATAAAGTAAGTGACACATTACCTGCATCTTACCTGCAACTTCATACAAATACTACCGTTTGTGTAGACCTGGCAGGAGCAGCCCATCTGACCCGTATCCAGCGTCCATGGCTAGTAACCAGCTGTGAATGGAACGACAAACTGGTGAGAAGTGCTATCGTATGGTTATGTACTACCCTGAACAAACCTATCCTGAAACTGACCAACAAGGATTACAACGAAAACGGCTTAAGCGAACTGCTGGCTCTTTACGGCTCTGCCTACAATGCCAACATCAAGGTATTCAACGACCTTCAGCACACCATTACCGGATGGCCGGGCGGAAAACCGAATGCCGACGATACATACCGTCCGGAACGTGCCAAACCGTTCCCGAAACGTGTAGTCGTATTCTCTCCACATCCGGATGACGATGTAATCTCCATGGGAGGTACACTGCGCCGTCTCGTACAGCAGGGACATGAAGTACACGTAGCTTACGAAACTTCTGGAAACATTGCCGTAGGCGATGAAGAAGTAGTACGCTTCATGCATTTCATCAACGGCTTTAACCAGCTGTTCGAAAACAGTGAAGATAAAGTAATCTGCGACAAATACGCTGAAATCAAGCAGTTCTTCTCTACTAAGAAAGAAGGCGACATGGATACACGCGATATTCTGACCATCAAAGGTCTGATTCGCCGTGGTGAAGCTCGTACCGCTTGTACGTTCAACCATATTCCGCTCAGCCGTTGCCACTTCCTTGACCTTCCGTTCTATGAGACCGGAAAGATTGAAAAGAATCCTATCAGCGAAGCCGATGTAGAAATTGTGCTGAACCTGCTCCGCGAAGTAAAACCTCATCAGATTTACGTAGCCGGTGACTTGGCCGACCCGCACGGTACCCACCGTGTATGTACGGACGCTGTCTTTGCCGCTATTGATGAAGAGAAGAATGCCGGTGCAGAATGGCTGAACGACTGCCGCATCTGGATGTATCGTGGTGCATGGGCTGAATGGGAAATCGAAAACATCGAAATGGCCGTACCCCTGAGTCCGGAAGAACTTCGTGCAAAACGTAATTCTATCCTGAAACATCAGTCTCAGATGGAAAGCGCACCGTTCCTGGGCAATGACGAACGTCTGTTCTGGCAAAGAAGTGAAGACCGCAACCGTGGAACCGCTTCACTTTACGACCAGTTAGGTCTGGCTTGCTATGAAGCTATGGAAGCATTTGTAGAATATAAACCTATCTAAGTGCATATTACATTTTAAGCAAAAAGACACAGAAACGTAGAAGTCCATCTTCAGAGAAGAACTTCTCGTTTCCGTGTCTTTTTTATTTCTGTTTTTACCAAATCTTTATTACCTACATGAAAAAACTACTTATACCCGCATTTGCATTTTGGCTCAGTTGCCTCTTCCCGTCGTGCACCTCGACTTCTCCCAACCATTTTCTGAAAGAAGCCGATTACCGCAACAAGGTGGAAGCTGATTTCGGACAGAAAAAAGAGATTCTCAATCGGGGAAATCTTTTTGATATCTTCAATGAGGACATGTCACTGGAGGAACGGGAAGCCATGATGTTCCTGTATGCCTACATGACTCCAGGCGATATTTCCGACTATTCCGGAGAGTTTTACCTGAAAAATGTACGCCTGGCACTTCAGAACCGCAAAGAGACTTCATGGGGAGCCGGAATTCCTGACATGATATTCCGCCACTTTGTACTCCCAGTCAGAGTGAACAACGAAAACCTGGACAATGCACGCGAAGTGTTCCGTCAGGAACTGATGCCGCGTGTGGAAAAACTATCCATGTACGATGCCGTGCTGGAAGTAAACCACTGGTGTCATGAAAAAGTAATCTATACCCCGACCGACATCCGTACCAGTGCCCCGATGGCTACTGTCAAGACGGCTTACGGACGCTGCGGTGAAGAATCTACCTTCCTGGTAGCTGCTCTCCGCGCCGTAGGTATCCCTGCCCGTCAGGTGTACACTCCGCGCTGGGCGCATACCGACGACAACCATGCCTGGGTAGAAGCCTGGGTGGACGGCAAATGGTACTTCCTCGGTGCCTGCGAACCGGAACCCGTACTCAATTTAGGATGGTTCAACGCTCCTGCCAGCAGAGGTATGCTGATGCACACCAAAGTATTCGGTGCATACGACGGACCGGAAGAAGTGATGAAAACCACTGCCAACTATACGGAAATCAACATCATCGACAACTACGGACAGAGTGCACCCGTCACTGTTACGGTAGTAGATGCTCAGGGTAAAGCTGTAGAAGGCGCTCACGTAGAGTTCAAGATTTACAATTACGCTGAATTCTTCACCGTAGCCAACAAAACAACCGATGCACAAGGAAAAGCATCGCTTTCTGCCGGATTGGGCGACATGGTAGTCTACGCTTCGGCAAATGACCACTTCGGCTTGCAGAAAGTTTCTTTCGGAAAAGATAAAGAAGTCACATTGACGCTTTCTCACCGCCCGGGAGATGTATTTACCGATACCTTGCACATTGTGCCACCGGCAGAAAAGGCCAATTTCCCGGAAGTGACCGATGCACAGCGTAAGGAAAATACCCTGCGTATGGCTCAGGAAGATTCTATCCGCAACGCCTACGTAGCCAGCTTCCCTACCGAAGAAAAGGCCAAGGCTTTTGCAGAAGGACTGAAACTGGATGTGAACCAGACAAGCACATACATTCTGAAATCCAGAGGAAACCATGCGGACATCATGCAGTTCCTGTCGAATGCAGCAGAAAAGGGACAGGGTGCCCGTGCATTGGAATTGCTCAGCACACTGGCTGATAAAGACCTGCGCGACACACCTTGCAGTATTCTGGAAGACCATTTGTATGCTACCGATGCGAAAGCTGACGTCAAAGAAGTGCTTGCACCGCGTATTGCGACTGAAATGCTGACTCCTTACCGTACCTACCTGCAGAAAGCCTTGTCTGCCGAACTGGCCGCACAAATCAAAGCCGACCCACAGGTGCTCGTGAAATGGTGTAAGGACAGCCTGTCTATCCGCAACGACCTGAGTACGATATTCACCATTACCTCACCCGAGGGCGTATGGCGCAGCCGTGTGACTGACTCACAGTCCAGAGACATCTTCTTCGTAGCTGCTGCCCGTAGCTTAGGTATCCCCGCCTGGAAGGATGAAGTAAACGGTAACATCTGCTACCGCCTCAACGGAAAACCGGTATTGGTGGACTTTGAAAGTTCAGAAGGTGGAAGTCTGTCGGAAGGTGTATTGAAAGCTACTTACCAGGCTATTCCTCGACTGGACAATCCGAAATATTACACTCACTTCACCCTGTCGAAGTATGACAACGGCACATTCCTGTTGCAGAACCATCCGGAAGATGCCAGCTGGGCTTCTCTGCTGAAAAACGGAAGCAGCATGTCGACCGGTTATTACATGATGGTAACGGGTAGTCGTATGGCCAACGGAGGCGTATTGAGCCAGGTTTCATTCTTCTCTGTCGACAAAGGAAAGACCACGGTAACTCCTCTCTGCATGCGCAACAATACGGAAGAAGTACGTGTTATCGGCAGCTTCAATTCCGAAGCACTCTACACCCGTCCGGGCACAGACGAACAAGTATCTGTACTCAACACCACAGGAAGAGGATATTACATTGTCGGCGTATTGGGCGTAGGCCAGGAACCGACCAACCATGCCCTGAAAGACATCGAAGTAAAGAAAGCGGAATTTGAGAAATGGGGACGTACGATTGTACTGCTCTTCACTGACGAAGCAGCCTATAAGAAATTCGACCGCAAGGAATTCCCCAACCTTCCGTCGAACGTAGTGTTCGGTATAGACAAAGACGGAAGCATTCTGAAAATGATTGCTGAAAATATGAAGCTGGGCAGCAAACCCACCCTGCCGGTGATTATCCTGGGCGATACGTTCAACCGTGTAGTCTTCGAATCACATGGATACACCATCGGCATGGGCGAGCAACTGCTCCATGTTATCCACGGACTGTAAGCGCCTCAATGGTGCGACGCACCTTTTCGGGAGTCGTAACCGGATGAGCATATTCATCCATATCCGTACCTCCCATCGACAAAGCCGGATTGCGAAGAAGCATCCGGCTTTCTTTTTGCTCGCGCGCCGAAAAATGGAACTCACCGGCTCCCGTCACACGAGCCAGTTCCGCAATGTTATGTTCGTTCACTCCGCAGCCCGGCATAATGATAATGCGGTCGCCCGCCTGCTTCACCAGTTCAGCCAGCAAGGGTGCCCCTTCCATGGCCGTAGGCATCTGGCCGGAAGTCAGCACACGGTTCACCCCCATGCCTATCAGTTCATCAAGTGCCTCACGGGGTGACTTGACATAATCAAATGCACGGTGGAAAGTCACCGAAAGTCCTTTAGAAGCTTCCATCAGACGCTGCATGGCCGGCTTGTCCAGCTCGCCTTCCGGTGTAAGGCAACCGAACACCACTCCATCGGCTCCCGCCTGACGGGCAGCCCGAATATCTTCTTCCATAATCTCCAGTTCAGAGGGTGTGTACAGAAAATCTCCTCCACGCGGACGGATAATGACATGCAAACGGATGTCAATCAACTTACGGGCCACCTTAATCTCACCCAACGACGGAGTGGTTCCACCTTCCGGCATGCCGGCACACAATTCTACCCGATGAGCACCTCCCTGCTGGGCAGCCACGCAACTCTCTGCAGAGTTCGCACAAATTTCAAACATGTAGTTTTTCATCTCTCAGTCAACTTTTAACAGTGATTTTTTTCACCTTCTGAAAACGCCTTTACATTCACCGGAAAACGCTTTGACGTTTTAATCAAAACGCAAGTGCGTTTTACTTGAAACACAAGTACGTTTTGTGTCAAACACAAAGGCGTTTTAGCACAAACACAAAACACGTTTCTCCGAAAGTACAGACCCCGTTTTCTGAAGGTAGGTAACTATAAACAAAAAAGCTTATTAAACCGTTCTTTTTCAGTCTAATAAGCTTTATGTACGCCCGTGGGGAGTCGAACCCCAATCGAAGGAACCGGAATCCTTTATTCTATCCATTGAACTACGGGCGCAAATATCAATAAGCACACTTTCCAACGTCCTTTTTAAAAAAGGACATTTCGAAAGCGTGACAAAAATACAATTATTCAGTCTTTTCTCCTAATTTTTTCCTGAAAAAATAGAGAACGAAAACTAAAATAGTTGTACCCTTACACGCCTATACAATCACACGCATCAGAACTGGAAGTAGATAAACGGCTGAATATCGCTGCTTTTCACCTGAATGACCAGATAAATCAATGCAATCATTATCAGTGCCTGCGCTATGAGCGGCATACGCACCATGCCCCGGCTGCACGCATTCTGCCAGCTGTCGGGACAGAAATGAAGCAAGAAGCCTACTCCCATCAGTGCAAATACCTTCCAATAGCCCGTCAGGAGCTGCTCCAGCAATTCCGGATGGAAGGCTGTAAATATCTGGCGAATCATAGTCACCGAAGCTTCGAACGTGGAATTCCGGAAGAATATCCAGCAGAAGCACACAAAATGGAAGGTCAGCACCACGGCAAAGAATTTGCGTACTCTCCGGCTGCGGTATTGCTTGGGCCGGCCCAACAGGTTACGGAAGAACTTATGCAAGGCCAGTGCCACTCCATGCAATCCGCCCCACACCACAAAGTTCCACGAAGCACCGTGCCACAAACCACCTAACAGCATGGTCAGTATCAGGTTGATGTAGGTACGGATTTTTCCTTTCCGGTTACCCCCCAGGGAGATATAAAGATAGTCGCGCAACCAGGACGACAGGGAAATGTGCCAGCGGTGCCAGAAGTCGGTCACACTGTCCGACTTATAAGGAGAGTCGAAGTTGAGCGGAAAACGGAATCCCAGCAACAAGGCAATACCGATGGCCATGTCACTGTAGCCCGAAAAGTCACAGTATATCTGCAAGGCATATCCGTAGACGCCAAACAGGTTTTCCAACCCGGAATACAACCCCGGATTATCGAAAATACGTTCTACAAAGTTCACACTGATATAGTCTGAAATCACCGCTTTCTTGAACAAGCCGCTTACAATGAAGAAGATGCCTTGCCCGAACATTTCAGATGATACAAACAAGGGCTGACGGATTTGCGGGATAAAGTCACGTGCACGCACGATGGGCCCTGCCACCAACTGTGGAAAGAACGACACATAGAACACGTAATCCAGCAAGTTAGTCAACGGTTTCAGGTCACGACGATACACGTCGATGGTATAACTCAGCGACTGGAAGGTAAAGAAGGAAATTCCCACCGGAAGGAATATGTCCAGCGGTTCGAACTGCCCGTGCCACAACGGAGCCAGCATCTCATAAAAGAAATTGGTGTACTTGAAATAACAAAGCAATCCGAGATTGATGCACAAACTGCATACTACCAACAGTTTCCGTTTCCAAGGCTGTACGGTCAGCTCCATCCTGCGAGCCAGCAAGAAGTCGGACACCGTGACAATGCCTAACAGAAAGAAATAAAACCCGCTGCTCTTATAATAGAAATAATAAGAAAACAAGGTAACAAACAGCAGACGCGCCGTAGTCTTTTTCTGCAAAATCAGGTAAATCAGGCTGAATCCGAGAAAAAGCAGCAAGAAGAAGCCACTGCTGAAAATCATCGGTTGCGACGCATCGTACGTCAGCACATCCTTAAATCTGTCCCAGTCAATTCCAAGTTCCGTCCAGTTGAGTTTCCACATAATTGTTGTATGATTTGATAATCGCTTCGTGTAATAATAATCCCTGCAAAATATATCCGTCCTGTGTAAAATGAATCTTGTCACGCTGGAAATAGTTTCCGTTACTCCAGTTCAGACAAGCATAACGTTCACCTCCTACCACGTGATACATATCCCATACAGCGAGTTCCCGTGAAGCCGCATAATCCAGTTCTGTCTTTACCACTAATTTCGTGCGAGGATTGATTACTCTTGCACCCCGTCGGCCATTGCGGACATAGGCTCCGGGAGGAGTAGTCAGCAGATATACCGCCTGCGGACATCCTTTCTTCAGTTCTCCCAACAGATTGTCCATCTGCGCCAGATGCTCCGCCGAAGAATAACGGCGACCATGCGCTTCATTGGTGCCGAACGAAAGAATAACCAAGTCCGGATTCAGTTCGATAATCTGACGAATGTTCTCAGGGGTAGCAAAAGAAGCACAAGTCGCTCCGTTTACTCCTACGATGTGATATACAATCCCTGCGGCTCCCGTTTCCTGCGCCAGTCCCGAAGTACGGTAACTCACCTGCATATCGAGCACAGCTTCCCGTCCGAAATCGTCTTCCAGCTGACGCCGTACAATATAAGGATACACATGCCCCCGCACATGAGAATCGCCAATGTGCACGATACGTAACGGTCGGTCGAGCACGGAAAGTTTCTGCCAGAAAGGCTCCAGTTCATGCGTTGGGTCTATAATCGTATTTTCAGTTGCTCCCTTAAAGCTGGCTGGCATCGGATTGCTGACTTCCACAAAACGCATCAGCTGCTGCATGGCCTCGCTGTCGGACACATGTCCGGAATGACGGTCAGGACGCGATTTCTCCGGCAAAGCATCCTGCGCTAAAAGCGGCAATGCCCCCAAAAGGAACCCGAAGAGTATCCCCCAAAAACGTATCTCACTCCATTTCATAAGCTTTTCGTTTTTCGTACTGTTCCTTGCCGTACATCAAGGTCTCAAACAGAAGTCCGGCAATGTGCTTTCCTCCCCTGAAATTGATGTGAGTATAATCATAATTGGCCATCTGAGGCTTGTGGTTCACCATCTCTACCATACTACCTTCGCCTCCCATGGCTTCGAACATATTCCAGAATGCCACCCCCGTTTCTGCCGCAAGTGCCTGCTGGTAACGAATCAGACGCTTCACACCCGGCATGGTACGCAATTCGCCGTTTTCATCCTTGTTTTCTCTATCTCCCACACCGACAATCAGGACATAAGCCTCTGGAAAGGCAGTTTTCAAACGCTCCACTATAGGTTTCATCGCATCCTTGTAATAGGTATAGTTCATTACCTTGTCTGAAGCTACATTCAGCCCGTACTGCAACACAATCAAATCGTATGTACGCAAACGGTTGTACTGGCGAAGTATCGACATCGGAATATTACCCAACTGCTGTCCGCTACTTCCGCGGGTACTGAAGTTATCGACTACCACACCTTGACGCGGATCCATCGTCACGGCATAGAACAAAGCCGTAGAATCCAGTTGTTCCACTTTCCAGCGCACAGAGCCGATACGTCCGTTCACAGACACAGCTTGTAATTCATCTTTTCCATCTACAGAGAATGGCTGTGCCTCTCCCCCATTGACGGATGCAGTCAGCCGTAACGAATCGGAAGTCAGAAAATAGCAGGTAGACACTTCGCAGGTGTCAATATGGGACAAGAAACGTTTCTCACCTTTCAGGCTGACATAAGCTCCCGAAGAAGGAATAAAATAATGATTGGAAATGTCCTGACGAGAACGGTCGAAATAGGTGGAATCCGTAATGGAGTGACTGCCCCATCCACCAAACGAATGATGTACCGTAGGGCGGAAACCAGCTATTTTCGTTGTGATGGGCACATAACCCACCCCGCATCCGCCAAAGCGTTTCTGCAACATTTCACGCAAATCACCGGTCAAGATGTCGGCCTCAATAAATGAATCTCCGAAATAGGCAATGCGTACCGGGCGGCCTAAAGAAGAAACCTTTCCCAAAGTTTCATAGAAATACTTCATTCCACGCCCTGCAGAATCAGCATATTCTTCAATGCAGACCATTCCACTCTTGCAGGTATCCACAAAAGCGGGCTTTACGGGAGGCGGCAACACCAAGGTATCAGAATCCATAGGTTCTACTACTTCCTTCTTTATACGAATGTCTGAAAGCAAATCAACCCTTCTCAAAGGTTCGCCACGAAAAGAAACAGACGGCAAAAAATGCATGGCAAACAGACCTGCCACCACCAAAAGGGTGAACAGAAAAGTGTATAACAATTTATTCTTCATGAACTTTCCTCTAAAACCGGGTGCAAAGATAGTGAAAGGTGGGAGCAATACCAAGCCAAAAGCTTGCTTTTAAGTACAGATATTGCCGGACCGTATCCTATGTTCAAGGAATCAAAGATAGAGGAATTTTAATATCCGATATGCTTTTCTCGAATATTCTTCAAAAAATCATCGACCATGCGGTAACCTTTTTCTGTGGTAATCCCCCGCATGTGTAAGATAGTGATTTCGCTATAGATTTCGGCCAGCGGATAATGGTCTGTAATGTCTGAATAAATCAACAAGTCCATCTGCATAGCCATGGCCTGATTTATAATCTGAAAATTAATATCGCTACGAAAAATACCTTGCTCTACCCCCTTTTGAAAATAGGCCAGCGCATCAGCATCTCCCCTGCGACGGTCATCGTGTATATACTCCAACACCTTGGAATATCTGCGCAAGTCACGAAAAAACAAAGGGTTTACCGTACATAACTCATTGAACTTACGCTCATAAAATGTAAGGATTACTTCCAGCACATTGTTCGCGCTGGAAGCAATCTCTTGCATATACTCATTCATACAACGACGATAGAAACGGAAAACTTCCAGCAGAAGTTCTTCTTTATCTCCAAACAACTCATAAAGTGTACGCTTGGATATAGAAAGTGAACTTGCTATATCGTCCATGTGCACAGCCTTAATCCCCAAAGTCATAAAAGACTTGGAAGCTGTTTCCACCACGCGCAACTTTAACTCTTCACGGTCGTTTTCCTTTCTTCGCCCTGCCATTATCTATATCAATGAATAATTCCTAATTTTGAAGTTTCCACAAACTGGATAATGTTTTCAATTTCCGGTCCGTTAGGAATCTGTTCACGAATACGTCCCAATGCATCATGCAAAGAAGTATTGGCCTTATAAAGGATACGATATGCTTGTGCAATGTGTTTGATAATGGTTTCAGAAAAACCGGTATACTCCAGCACCTTTGTATTGATGCTATAGAATGCAATCGGTTCATGGGCTGCTACAATATATGGAGGAATGTCCTTGATGAAACGGCATCCACCCTGCACTACTGAGAAACTTCCCAGGCGTGTATTTCCCTGCATCAGCACATTGGAAGTAAGGATGGCATTGTCATAGATAATACAGTTGCCTGAAACCTGTGAACCGTTACCGATAATGCAACGGTTACCCACTTCCACATCATGAGAAAGACGGGCCCCACTCATGATGAAGTTGCCATTACCCACTTTCGTAGCATGTGAAGTATGTGTACCGCGAATAATCACGGCATTTTCACGAATCACATTGTTATTGCCGATAATAGCCAGTGTTTCTTCACCTGTAAAGGCAAAATCCTGGGGAACTGCTGCCACAACAGCTCCCTGATAAACTGTATTTCCATTTCCCATACGTGTGCCGCTCATCAGACTGGCATAGGGCATAATCACGTTATCATCGCCTATCTCTACATTCTTGTCGATATAGGCAAATGGATGAACCGTCACGTTCTTACCCAATTTGGCTGACGGATCTACATAAGCTAAAGGACTTATCATAGTTTTCTCATTTTAAGGTTAATCAATTTCTTCCTCCTCCCAACGCACTGTACAAGTTGATGACAGCTTGCATACGCTGGAAATTATCAGCTACCTCTGACAGCTGTGCGCTCAACAGATTCTGCTGTGCAGTCAGGATTTCCAGATAAGTGGCATCTCCACTTTGGAACAAGGCTTTGGTATAAGTCACCGCCTTATCCAACTGTTCTACCTGTCCACGGTCTTCCACCAGTTTCTTATTCTGTGTATCGAACAGATACAAAGCATCGCTCACTTCCTTACCAGCTTCCAGGATAGTCTGCTGATAATTCATCTGAGCAATCTTTTCTTCTGCTTTTGAAACCTTCAGGTTAGCAATCAGCTTACCGTTATTGAAAATAGGCTGAGCCAATGAAGCCAAAGCCTGCAACATAAATTCACCCGGATTAGCCACTGTAACACCTGAGCCGTTTGTCCATCCAGCCAGACCTGTAATGTTCAAGCCCGGATAGAATGCTGCACGTGCGGAATTAGTTGTATAATAAGCCGCAGCAAGCGTCATTTCAGCCATCTTCACGTCCGGACGGTTTTCCAGCAACTGCATCGGTACGCCCGCAGCCAGTTCTTCCGGCATAACCTGTTCGTCCAATGTACTGCGTTCGATGGTCTGAGGAGCCTTAGCCAACAGCACAGCTAATGAATTTTCTGTTTCACGCACCTGACGTTTCAAATCCATCAATGAAGCCTCAACCTGATGGCTGGCAGCACGCATCTGTGCTACAGCAGCTTCGGTTGTCATACCGGCAATTTTCATGGCTTCCATTACTCGTACGTTTTCTTTATAGATAGCAGCCGTTTCAGTCGTAATTTCTACCTGACGGTCGAGCATCAGCAAAGAATAGTACACGTTAGCTATACCACAAATAATTTGTGAACGTACAGCCTGTTCTGCATACTGGCTCTGTTCGTAGGCTACTTTCTGACCACGTTTGGTATTCAGAATCTTTCCGAACAAGTCAATTTCCCAGCTGGCAGACACTGGAAGCTGGTATGCCTTTACATAGTTTCCACCTCCCATGCTGGTTGTAGAACCTTGTGGAGCCAGATTAATAGAAGGCAAATAAGATAATTTAGCTGCAGTCAGCATCACTTTCGCTTCCTGTACACGGAGAGCAGCAGCCTGCATATCTACATTATTAGCCAATCCTTCCTCAATCAAGGCCTGCAGTTTGGCATCACGGAAAATTTCTTTCCAAGGCAAATTTCCCATATTAGCCGTATCGGCAGCCAGTGTATCGGTTGCCGAAGCCGGGTCACGATAGACGCCTGAGGCATCTATCGTTTCCGGACGGTCATAAGCTTTGTAAATGTGGCAACTGCTCATCATGGCAGCCAGACACATCATTCCTATTATCTGTTTTTTCATTATCAATCTTATTTATGCGTATTAGGAGAATACTGTTCAATTTCAGCTTCCACTTCACTTTCATCGAGGCTATCCCATTCCATTGGTTTGAATTTCTCCTGTAACCACTGGAATACCACGAACAATACCGGAACGATGAAAATCTGGAAAATCATACCGATTAACATACCACCGATAGCCGAAGCACCCAATGTACGGTTACCGTGAGCTCCTACACCCATAGCCAACATCAACGGAATCAAACCGACAATCATGGCCAATGAAGTCATCAAAATCGGACGAAGACGGGCTGCAGCACCCAATACGGCTGCCCAGGAAATACTCATACCTTGTTTACGACGGTCAAGGGCAAACTCAACAATCAAGATGGCATTCTTAGCCAACAGACCCATCAACATAATCAAGGCAATCTGCATGTAAATGTCATTTGACATGGTTCCCAAAATCATCTTCAATGCAGGAATACTTCCCAATGCACTAAATCCGTTGACGAAGATGAAGCTACCCATCAAACCAAACGGTACAGAAAGCAATACGGCCAACGGCAGAATGTAACTTTCATACTGGGCACTCAGCAGCAAGTAAACGAAGACGAAGCAAAGTACGAAGATAATACCTGTTGTACTGCCACTTGACTGTGCTTCCTCACGTGCCATACCTCCCAATTCGTAACCGAATCCCATCGGAAGATTTTCCTTAGCCACTTCAGCAATAGCCTGCAATGCCTGACCGGAAGTATAACCAGAAGCAGGAGCCACCATCACCTTCATTGAAGTGTACAGGTTGAAACGGTTGATAATATCCGGACCGTATACTTTCTTCATGCTTACGAACTGTGTGATAGGAGCCATTTCTCCATTGCTACCACGTACTTTCACTCCGTTCAACGATTCCATGTTCTTAGTAGCATCCGGCTCAGCCTGAATCATTACACGATACATCTTACCGAAACGGTTGAAGTTAGAAGCATACAAACCTCCAAAATATCCCTGCATGGTAGAAAGAATATCACTCGGACTAATGCCTGCCTTTTTACAAGCTGCCGCATCAATATCAAGCTGATACTGCGGGAAGCTCGGGTTGAAAGTAGTCTTCGCTGAATTGATTTCCGGACGTGCTTCCAATGCAGCTGTATAGCTATTTACGACTTCAAAGAAGTGATCCAGTGAACCACCGGTCTTATCCTGCATGTTCAATTCAATATCGCTTGATACTGAATAACCCGGAATCATAGGAGGAGCAAAGAACAATACCTGTGCATCTTTAATGACTTTCTGTGCACGCAAGAACAAAGTAGAATAGATAATATCTGAATTCTGCATCATAGAACGTTCTTCCCAGTCTTTCAACTTGATGATGACAGAACCGTAAGAAGGTCCTTGACCACCAATAAAGCTATATCCAGAAATGATAGTACGAGACTGAACGGCAGGTTCTGCAGCTACCAGGCTGTCTACCTTGGCCAACACTTCCATAGCGCGTTCCTGAGAAGTACCAGGAGGCAATGTCACAGCACCCATGATAGTACCAGTATCTTCATTCGGCACCATACCCGTCGGAGTGGTCTTCATAAAGAACATCAACAATACGATAGATGCAGCCACCAGTCCGAATGAAAGCCATTTCTTATGAATAAAGAATACGACACGCTTCTTATAGCTCTTCAGCAATGAATCGTATGCTGCGTTGAAAGAGGTATGGAAACGATCGACCATACTCATTTTCTTCTGCTTGTGTTCTGAATCATGCGGTTTCAAGAAAATGGCACACAAAGCCGGAGACAGTGTCAACGCGTTCAACGCAGAGAATGCGATAGAAATCGCCATCGTAATACCAAACTGGCGATAGAATGTACCGGCTGTACCTCCCATGAAACTTACCGGGATAAACACGGACATCATGACCAATGTAATAGAAACCAGTGCACCACCGAGTTCACTCATGGCATCGATAGAAGCCTCACGAGATGATTTGTATCCCTGGTCCAACTTGGCATGTACACCTTCCACCACCACAATGGCATCGTCGACCACAATCGCAATGGCAAGCACCATCGCCGAAAGTGTCAGCAAGTTCACACTAAATCCAATCAGTTTCAATACGAAGAAAGTAGCAATCAAGGCTACCGGAATGGCAATGGCCGGAATCAATGTAGAACGCATATCCTGCAAGAACACATATACTACGATGAACACCAGCACAAACGCCTCAATCAAAGTCTTGATAACTTCGTGAATAGACGCATACAAGAAGTCATTGGCATTCTGAGCCACGTTAATCTTCAATCCGGCAGGCAAGCTTTCTTCAGCCTTACTGATTACATCCAGCAAGTTGTTGATTGTTTCTGTCGCATTGGTTCCTGCCATCTGGAATACGATACAAGTTACAGCCTTATGACCGTTTACTGTATTATTAAAGGTATAAGCCAGACGTCCCAGTTCGATACGGGCTACATCTCCCAAACGGAGCACTTCACCGTTAGGCAGAGCCTTCACTACAATATCTTCAAATTCTTCAGTCTGCTGCAAACGACCTTTGTAACGAATGGTGTACTGGAAAGTCTGATTACCACGCTCACCAAACTGTCCAGGTGCAGCTTCAATATTCTGTTCAGCCAATACACCAGAGATATCAGACGGAACTAAATTGTACTGAGCCATCACATCCGGCTTCAACCAAATACGCATAGAGTAGTCCTGCCCCATCACGTTGGCATCACCTACACCTTTTACACGCTGAACTTCCGGAATCAAGTTAATCTTGGCATAGTTTTCAATAAACTCAATGTTATACTTATCTTCTGCATCATACAATGAGAAAATCAACAACATAGAGTTCTGGCGTTTCTGTGTGGTCACACCCACCTTGGTTACTTCTGCCGGCAACAGACCTTGTGCCATAGACACACGGTTCTGTACGTTGACCGCAGCCATATCCGGGTCAGTACCCTGATTAAAATAAACACTTATTTCAGCAGAACCATTGTTTGAGGCACTAGACTGAATGTACATCATGTTTTCTACACCGTTAATCTGGTCTTCCAGCGGAGCAATCACTGAGTTCAACACAGTCTGTGCATTCGCACCTGTATACGTTGCTCTTACCGATACGGTAGGAGGTGCAATGTCCGGATATTGTGTAACCGGCAGGGTGGCCAAACCAATCACACCCAGAATTACTATCAAAATAGAAATTACGGTTGACAGTACCGGACGGTTAATAAATTTATCTAGTTTCATTCTTTAAATACCATTTATAATTATAGTTCTGAGAGATTTTCATCAAACACATTCCCCCAGCACCATAAGAATCATTTTTTATTATTTAAAAGCTGTCTGAATGTTACCATCCCGCTGGTCTTGTAACGCCTTCTGGAATTTAGCTTCTTTTTCAGCCTGTGTAATCGGAGTAATCTTTTGTCCGTCTTTCAATGTCTGAACACCTTCTACAACAATCTTATCCCCTGGCTTCAGTCCACCTGTCACGATGTAATGCTTACCATCATTCAAGTTAGAGACTTGTACTTCTGTATGCTTGATAGTATTGTCAGACTGTAATACATACACAAACTTCTTGTCCTGAATTTCCTGAGTAGCAGTTTGAGGAATCAGGATAATGTCGCTCATAGTGTATGGGAATACCACGTTAGCCATACCTCCACTACGAAGGATATTCTGCTTGTTCGGGAAAATTGCACGCATGCTTACAGAACCAGTTGTCTGGTCGATTACACCACTCACGGCATCAATCTTACCCTCTTCTGAATACATTGTTCCATCAGACAACTGCAACTTGACAGCAGGCATTTTTTCCAACTGTTCCTTCAATGTACCACCTGCTTTAGTCAAAGCCAGTAACTGTTTTTCAGTCATTGAGAAATATACGTACATATCTCCAATCTGAGAAACGGTAGTCAACGGTTCAGCCGCAGAAGGACCAACCAATGCACCTACACGATACGGGAAAGTACCAATTACTCCATCTGAAGGACTGGTTACTGTACAAAAACCCAAATTCTGTTTTGCAGCCGCATAAGCAGCTTCAGCCTGAGCCAGGCTTGCTTTAGCTGAAAGCAAATTGTTTACAGCTGTCTGGTATTCAAAATCACTGATAATTTTCTGCTCATGCAACATCTTCTTGTTTGCTTCAGTTGAAGTAACAGTTTCCAGGTTAGCTTTTGCTGAAGCAACGCTTGCTTTAGCCTGATCGTATGCAGCCTTATACTGTGTAGGATCAATCTGGAACAAAGCCTGTCCCTTACGAACTGTAGCACCTTCGTCTACACACAACTTCACGATAAATCCTGATACTTGCGGACGAATTTCAATATCCTGCAAACCTTTAATTGTAGCGGGATACTGGGTTGTCTGATTGCTAGAAGCAGCTGCAAGTGTTTCAACCGCAAATTCATCATCACCCATTTTCATACCCCCCTGACCGCCTCCACATGCAGTCAGCACCGAAAGAGTCAATGCATAGAATGCCACTCGGCTAGAAGAAAAACTTCTGTTTCTTTTTGTGCTCATACTTATATTCATATATAAAATTTGGTTTTATCTCTTCTCTCTATTAAAGTTTTCCACTGAAAACTTTACACCCTTCTCTAGTTTTTTATCGTGCAAATATAGAAAAAAAATCAAGGTCCGGAAAGTGGCTTTAACTAAGAATAACCATAATGCCCTAATATCATTACATATAGCCAATATTATCAGACCAATCGACAAAAACTATCGACAAAAAAGTTTTATTATCGAAAAAATAAGTCTAATTCATTTTATAGTTTTTTTCAGAAAAAAACAGTCCATTTGTTATTTTATTCCTACATTTGCGCGATACATTATTCTTTGAAACAACTAAAAAACGAAGAAATATGACAAAAATAACGAAAGAAGCAGCCTTGCTCTATCACTCACAAGGCAAACCGGGGAAAATAGAAGTAGTCCCCACCAAACCTTATCAAACTCAACGTGATTTATCACTGGCGTATTCACCAGGAGTAGCAGAGCCATGTCTGGAAATCCAGAAGAATCCGGATACGGCATACGACTATACCGACAAAGGTAACTTAGTAGCCGTTATCTCTAACGGAACTGCTGTACTGGGTTTAGGAGACATAGGTGCCATGAGTGGAAAACCCGTAATGGAAGGAAAGGGACTGTTGTTTAAAATTTATGCTGGAATCGACGTATTCGATATTGAAGTAAATGAAAAAGACCCGGATAAATTTATCGAAGCGGTAAAAGCCATTGCTCCTACCTTCGGAGGTATCAACCTGGAAGACATCAAAGCTCCTGAGTGCTTCAAAATAGAACAGAGACTGAAGGAGGAACTGGACATCCCGGTAATGCATGACGACCAGCACGGTACAGCCATCATCTCCAGTGCCGGATTGCTGAATGCACTGGAAGTAGCCGGAAAGAAAATTGAAGAGGTAAAAATCGTAGTCAACGGTGCCGGCGCATCTGCCGTATCTTGTACTAAATTATATGTAGCCCTCGGTGCTCGCTTGGAAAACATTGTCATGCTCGACAGTAAAGGAGTGATTTCTAAAGAGCGTACAGACCTGAACGAGCAGAAAAAATTCTTTGCTACTGACCGTACTGACATCCATACACTGGCAGAAGCCATCAAGGGAGCCGATGTATTCCTCGGTCTTTCCAGAGGTAACGTGTTGAGTCAGGATATGGTACGCAGCATGGCTTCTCATCCTATCGTATTTGCTCTGGCCAACCCGACTCCAGAAATTTCATACGAAGACGCCATGGCTTCCCGCCCGGACGTATTGATGTCAACCGGACGTTCTGACTATCCGAACCAGATAAACAATGTGATTGGATTCCCCTATATCTTCCGCGGTGCACTTGACACTCGAGCCACTGCCATCAACGAAGAGATGAAGTTGGCCGCCGTACATGCCATTGCCGACCTGGCAAAGAAACCTGTACCCGACGTAGTGAACGAAGCTTATCATGTGAACAACCTGACCTTCGGACCTGAATACTTCATCCCGAAACCGGTTGACCCACGCTTGATTACCGAAGTATCTATGGCCGTAGCTAAAGCCGCCATGGAATCAGGTGTAGCCCGTAAACAGATTACCGACTGGGATGAATACAAGAATCACCTGAGAGAACTGATGGGACAGGAAAACAAGCTGACCCGCCAGTTGTATGAAACCGCCCGCCGCAATCCACAGCGCGTGGTATTTGCTGAAGGTATTCATCCGAACATGCTGAAAGCAGCAGTAGAAGCCAAGGCTGAAGGCATCTGCCATCCGATTCTTTTAGGTAACGAAGAGCGCATTGAAAAATTGGCCAAAGAACTTGACCTGAGTCTGGAAGGCATTGAAATCGTCAACCTGCGCCACGACCGCGAATCAGAACGCCGTGAACGCTATGCACGCATCCTCTGCGAAAAACGTGCCCGCGAAGGAGCCAACTTCCAGGAAGCAAACGATAAGATGTTCGAACGCAACTACTTCGGTATGATGATGGTAGAAACCGGAGAAGCAGATGCTTTTGTAACCGGATTGTACACCAAATATTCCAACACAATCAAGGTGGCTAAGGAAGTTATCGGTATCCAGCCTGGATACAAGCATTTCGGTACCATGCATATTCTGAATTCCAAGAAAGGAACTTATTTCATTGCCGATACATTGATTAACCGTCATCCGGACACCGATACCTTGATAGACATTGCCAAACTGTCGGCCAAGGCTGTACGTTTCTTCAACCAAGAACCGGTAATGGCTATGCTGTCTTATTCAAACTTCGGTTCCGACGCAGAAGGAAGTCCGGCGAAGGTACACGAAGCCATCAACCAGCTTCATCAGGAATATCCGGATTTGGCTATTGACGGTGAAATGCAAGTGAAATTCGCCTTGAATAATGCCCTTCGTGATGAGAAATATCCATTCACACGCTTAAAAGGAAAAGAAGTAAACACTTTGGTATTCCCTAACCTGAGTTCAGCCAATGCTACCTATCAACTCATTCAGAACATGAGTGAGACCGAAGTGATCGGCCCGATTCAGATGGGATTGAACAAACCAATTCACTTCACCGACATTGAAAGCTCTGTACGCGATATTGTCAATATCACAGCTATCGCCTGCATTGATGCCATTGTCGACAAGAAGAAGAAAGCACAATAAACATTACTGATTTATTTCACCTTACACGGAGGAGCAGCCGCAAGCCAAAACATTCACCCTTGCCACCGTTCCTCCGTGTATTATTTTTCTATAAACCATGAGAAAACCACTCAATCATACACAATGCGTCGTACTTACTTTATGCTGGGCTGCACTTTGCTTTTTAGTACTCACCTCTACTCCCAAAATTGACGGTCCGCTTGTCATTATGATTCTTATATCAGGAGCTTTGGTGTTTATCCCTGTAATTAAATCACTTAAAAGCAGAAACAAATAAACACAAATAAATAGATAAAAAGGGATTTTTGACGCTTTTTTCTTACTTTTCTTGATTTATTGTTGCATAAATAAATTTTTATCTATATTTTTGGCACATCAAACAAAAAGAAACATATTACTGTGATTTTTCAAAACCAATAAATAAGACAGATAATCTTTTTTAATTATGAATGCAGCTAAAGTTCTGGAAGATCTGAAAAGAAGATTCCCCAATGAACCTGAGTATCATCAGGCAGTAGAAGAAGTGTTAGGAACTATCGAAGAGGAATACAACAAACACCCTGAATTCGACAAAGTAAACTTGATTGAACGTCTGTGTATTCCTGATCGCGTATACCAGTTCCGCGTCACTTGGATGGACGACAAAGGTAACATCCAGACCAACATGGGTTACCGTGTACAACATAACAACGCTATCGGCCCGTACAAAGGCGGTATCCGTTTCCACAGCTCTGTAAACCTGGGAATTTTGAAGTTCCTGGCATTCGAACAGACCTTCAAGAACTCACTGACTACTCTTCCGATGGGTGGTGGTAAAGGTGGATCCGACTTCTCTCCACGCGGTAAGTCAAACGCAGAAGTAATGCGTTTCTGCCAGGCATTCATGCTGGAATTGTGGCGCCACATCGGTCCTGAAACTGACGTTCCTGCCGGTGATATAGGTGTAGGCGGTCGTGAAGTAGGTTATATGTTCGGTATGTACAAAAAACTGACTCGCGAATTCAGTGGTGTATTGACTGGTAAAGGCCGTGAATTTGGTGGTTCACTTATCCGTCCGGAAGCTACAGGTTACGGTAACATCTATTTCTTGCTGGAAATGCTGAAAACTCGTAACATCGACATCAAGGGTAAGACTTGTCTGGTATCTGGTTCAGGAAACGTAGCACAGTATACTGTAGAAAAACTAATCCAGTTGGGTGCTAAAGTAGTTACCATGTCCGACTCTGATGGTTACATCTATGACCCGGACGGTATCGACCGTGAGAAACTGGATTACATCATGGAATTGAAGAACCTCTACCGCGGACGTATCCGTGAATATGCAGAAAAATACGGTTGCAAATACGTAGCAGGTGCTCGTCCTTGGAATGAAAAAGCAGACATCGCTCTTCCTTCTGCTACACAGAATGAAATCAACGGTGATGATGCGAAAGCACTGGTAGCAAACGGCGTATTTGCTGTATCAGAAGGAGCCAACATGCCTTCTACTCCAGAAGCAATCCACGTATTCCAGGATGCGAAGATTCTTTACGCTCCGGGTAAAGCTGCCAATGCAGGTGGTGTATCTGTATCAGGTCTGGAAATGACTCAAAACTCTATCAAGCTGAGCTGGAGCCAGGAAGAAGTAGACGAAAAATTGAAGAGCATCATGAAGAACATCCACGAAGCTTGCGTAAAATACGGAACAGAACCCGATGGTTATATCAACTATGTGAAGGGTGCTAACGTAGCCGGATTCATGAAAGTAGCTAACGCTATGATGGCTCAGGGAATCGTATAACTCTCTATCTCAATCATAATAAAACGGATGGGGCCTATTCAGGTTTCATCCGTTTTTGCTTTCAAAGAACGACTTCCAATAAGACCTTTATCCAGCAACACCAGAATCACGATTTTTATTTTCAGGCCTTCATTATACATCCACTTCATATAAGTGAATAATCTCCCGCCAGAAGCATCCTGTTCATACACAATATAAAGAATAAAAACAGATTACGTATAACAAAATTCATGGTAAACAAGTTTATCTGTATCCATTATTAACAAATGAAACAATAGACTTGTTTACCATGAATTTCTATTCAGAATGAACCTTCACATAAGTTCTAATAATCATATTCAAAGCTGAAATCATCTACCCACATGGTAGAACCTGCTCCTCCCGTAAAATAATCTCCATATTTGCTGGCCGAACATACTATCAACAGATACTTCGGCACACGGCTAGTAGAACGATAATCCAAATCAATCTCGAAATCCTTATAAGCCGATATCGTTTCACCACAATTCATTTCACCGTATGCGATGATATTCGGGTCATTTTTATCAAAATATTTTGAGTTTTTCGGATTTGTCCGTATTTCTACAGGTTCACTCCAATCTCCTAAAGCTATCCAAACAATACATGTATCAGGTTTCCCCATCAAAGCTGCATGAGCATCATCTGTATAATTGATTGTGGATACAGTATATTTAAAATGCCCTTTTAGTTTTGTAGGCCGGGCAGAAAATTCACGCCCAAAACCTAAAATACCATTCGTTCCATCAGTTGCTCTATATTCACCAAGAAACAAATTACCAGCGGCAAACTTTCCAATACTTCCAATACCCACAAATTTTGAGCCCAAAACTGCAGCCTGACTACCCGCAGCAGCCCCACTCCAAATATCCGATGTAGGTTGCGTGATGTTGTCATTTGCAGACAAGGTGGTACTACCCCAGTTACCTGTATCCCACCAGGATTCATCCCCCTCCTTCCAAGGGCATATCACCTTCTCATCCTGATGCCATTCATCAAAACTCATATTAGGAATAGTTACAGCATCGCCGGTGGTAAAGTTCATTTCTGCTCCATACTCTTCTCCCGAATAAGCACGACATACGTAGGTAGTATTTGCTTGCAAATGGATAATACGAGCTGTGAAATCACCTCCATCATGAGTCAGTTCAGAAGCATCTACTCGTATCCAGTCAGCATCACCTTCTTTTTTATATTCACAGCCATTATCTTCACCATCGCGGCCAAATCCATTTACCCAAGCCACATTCGTCCATGCATCTACGCTATTTACTCCTACAGTTATATCTGAGAGATTCACATACAAAGTCCACTCTTCATCTATAAAATCACTAAATTGCACCTGCACCTTCGATGTAGCAAAGGCTCCCTTTTTCTCCCATTGAAGCGTAGGTACTCCCTCCACTCCATTTTGTGTTGCACCCTCCGGTCCAAGTTTCAAGTCTGTCACTTCAATATTTCTTAAACCTTGTTCTCTAGGAATATTGACAGAAGCTTCATGAGTTTCAGGATAAAACTTAGCCTGCCCTACCTGTCCAGTCACAGTGAATGCACGTGCTATCGTCTGATTTGCCTGTATTGTCCATACATAGTCCTGATACAAAGACAAAGTCACCGATAAAGGCTTTGTCAAATCCACAATCGAATCCGGACCGATAGTTGCCGTACCTCCCTCCGTCATTTCCAACGTCTGTACCTTCACCTGATGAGGATTCACAGTCTCTTCAAGTTCCAGTGTCACTTTCCGTTCCTCATTCGAAATCACAGCACTTCCCACCTGACCTTCTACGGTCATTCCCGTAATATAAAGCTTCACGGTGGGATAAGGCAAATCATTCTGAATACAAGCTGCCAGCAAACAAACGGACAGACAAAGCATCACTCTCCTCATTCTATCTATTGTCATCATTGTCTTCATCAGATACACACCGTTAAACCAATATTAATATTAAACAAGTTGATTTTAAAATTTGCTCCACTGTTCGTACGCTTTCCGGTTTCACCCGAACTTTTTTTCTGTTTTTCCCAGTTATAAGTAAAGCCAGCCACTCCAAAAGAGACTTCAGCCCCCACATTAGGCATGATGAAAATAGCAATACCCGGATTAATACCTACCTTCAACTGATTGATGGACGTATCCGTATATTTTAGCGTTTCATCAGCCCCTCGTGAAAAACGAGTAGATCCCGTACTATATCCCAAGGTCGTTTCATTAAAAAGTCCAAACAAGCCTTTGGGGTCCAGACCGATATAAGAACGATGGAACAAGCTGAAAGAATAAGAATCGTCCGTGTATTTAATATCTTTCAAGGCAATATCCAGGTCTTCTATGTTCAATGCCAAGTTATCTATACCTCCTGAAATACGAGAATATCCAAATTTCAAACCGACCACCGTGTTATCCTTTATCGCATAACCGACAAAAGGTTTTACCGACAGGGTACGCAAATTCAAATCAATATCCTTCAGCAACGAAAACAACAATCTGCTGTTGTCACTTTCAAAATTGAATACAGATACAGTCACCCCGCCAATCCATTTATTTTTCGGGATAAAACGATAATTGGTAATTCCACGGTCATAACGTCCCACAGGCTTGGTATAAATAATCCGCGAAGAATCCACCGGCATCTTTGCTTCCGGTATCGGTACATACACCGTGTCATGCACTACCACCAGTTTATATTTCATCAATGAATCTCCACGGGTCACCGCTACTGAGTCCACCACCTGAGCTTTCATCTGCAAACATCCCACACAAAAAAGCAAACACCACACTATGTACCACAATTTTATCTTCATCATGCTTACAAATAAAATGCAATTCCCAAACCGATTGAGAATATATTAATCTTAAAGTTCGCGGAGGTAGACGATTGCTCTCCTGTCTCCACCTGATTCGTAACCTGTCTTGTCTTGCTCAGATTCACTCCTAACACACCAATACTGACTTCCACCGCCGTATAGTTATTGATAAAAGCTACCATTCCCGGAGAAACTCCAAAGCCAAGGTCGGTCGACCTGGAATAGGTACCGGTAAGCGCTTCGCCTTTTCCGTTCGACACTTTCGACTGACTTCCACCGACTTCCAACTGTGTCTCGCTAAACACCGCAAAACGCTTGCTATCTCCTAAAGGAATATAATTCCGAAAAATAGCCATAGCCGAATAAGAATGTTTCAACTGGTAAATATTGTTGATGTCAAATGACGTCTCATCATCCAAATTCAGTTGGGTTTCATCCATACGTACCAACGTACGCCCATATTTAAAGCGTCCTCCCAACGCCATATTATCTTTCAAGGCATAGGCAAACATCGGACTGAGTTTGAAAGAATACCCATCCGCATTAATCTTTTCTACAACTAAAAAATCGTAGTTATTTTCCGTATGCTCTGAATACGATACAGAACTTCCGGCAATCCACTGTCCTTTGGGGACAAAGACTTTGGGCGGAAGTTTCTTTTGACTGCCTTGCGCATACCCCCCGAAGGCAATACACGCAAGGCATATTATACATAACAGTTTCTTCACAAATTCTATCGAATTATTTTATTATTCATAAATCAGCTCCATATCGTCAAGCCACATTACGCTGGAAGTACTTCCTTCATAATAGTCACCATACCGGCTTGCCGCTGCCACAATGATAATTGATTTAGGCTTGCGGTCACACCCTCCATATCCTTCATAATCCAGTGGGATAGTAATTTCCTTCATACTGGTCTCTGTATCCGTTCCATAATTTTCGGTAAAAATCTGCTCTCCATACCCAATCGTACCACTATCATGAGGATCAAACAAAGAAGGTCCTTTAGTACGTACTACTACCGGCCATTCTGCTCCATAACTACTGTCAGTTGACTGCCAATCTCCTACAGCTACATAGATAATGCCATTATCAGATTCTCCCTTTGCTATATGTCCACCAAAATCTACCGTTCCAGGTGTATAACGTACCCATACTTTTAGAGCTTTAGGACGACTTGTACATGGACGTCCCCATCCTAAAATTCCATATTTCAAACTTTCTGTCCCTAAAAACTGTCCTGTAAACACATTCCCTGCTGCAAAATTACCTAAAATACTAGTTGATGCTAACTTCAAAGAATACTTTCCATCTTTATATATAGATCCATCCTGAGTTGTCAAGTTTTTGCTTCCCATAGAAGAACCCTTATTTCCAGAATCCCACCACATAGATTGTCCTTCACCATATATCCATAATGGACAAGAACCTGAAACATATTCAAAACTTGCATTCTCTGGTTGGAAAGCTGTTTCTGTTGTAAATTCATAAGTAACAGATGATGCCTGCTCACCGTCCATAGCTTGATATTCATAAGTAGTACCAGGTGTCAGTCCAGTGATTTCCTTACTAAATACATTTTCAGCTAAATCAGCATCCACCGTCGTCCAGTCTGCTGTATTTTTGACACGATAACGGAATTTAGGAGTAGAAGCCAACGTACCTGTCACAGTTCCATGCAAGGTTGCTTTTGAAGTCCACACTTCATACGGAATTATCTCATCCGTCACAACCGTTGCATTTGACGCTACAATATTCCAAACCACTTTACGGCTCTTTCCATTTGAATCAATAGCTTCAATCGTAGTAGACACACTGCCTTCATTTGCAGTCATTTTGGCAATCAACTCTTTTGCAAACAACAAAGTCCAGACATCGCCGTTCAAAGAGGTCTTTGAATCAGACACAGAAATACCAAAAGCTTTCAAATCTTCATCCTTACCACCCAATTGCAACATATCGAACTGATTGGCAATAAATCCCCATTCGGTAAAATGTTCATTCTGAATGACTAAAGAGCTCAAGGGCGAAGATGTAGCAACTTGTAAATAAAAATCCTTCTGTGCACCAACTTCCAAATATATAGGCTGCTCAAGGTCATAAGAACTTTCTTCCGAATTCTTGCATGTAATCACCGGACGTTGTCTGATAGTAATCACATGTTCTTCTTCTGCCAGCGGAGTTTCATCTACTTTAATCTGCAAAGCAGCACCACCAGTAGGATCCTGCCCTACAGCCGTATAGCTATAGTTCAAATTATAAAGCGTAGCCGACTTCAAGTCACTCAATTCAGTAGATTTTTCATACGACTCACCTCCTAATTTCTTTGCACTAAACTTACAAGTCAATTTAGGGTTATCTTCCGGCAGACTGAAATATCCTTTTGCATCCGCATTTGCTGAAGAATAAACTAATTCTCCGGTAGCCGATGTAACCGTTACCTGACAATCTCCCTCAAATGCCTCTTTCAACGACTCATCCCAAGTGATAGCTACTACAGTATTGGCAATACCACAATTTACCTCTACAGTACTAACTTGTCCCTTCGTAATGGTAAAATCCTTTTTTCCTTCAAAAAAGCGCTGTTCAAACGAAGCAGCTACAGAATCTCCAGCCGTTACCCGCACAGAATAGTTACCATTTACCAATGCAATTTCCGAAGGTACATTTTCTACTCCCTGATACTTCTGTATCAATGTTTCGCCATCGTAAATACGAATCTTGCAATTTTGTTTCAGCACCTCCTGTTCCTCGCTGGCTAAGCTACGAGAAACTACTTCTACCTTATCCGATACCCCAACGGATAATTTCAAAACTCCTTCAGCATCAGCAATACCCGTATCTTCCTTGCAAGATACCAACGCTACAATGAAAATACACAATTGTATGATTAAGATTTTCCTATACATTTCAATTTTGTTTAGAAACATTTATTATTAATGATTTTGACAACTGATTACCCTGGTTATCTGTTACAGAAATTTTAAAAGTATGCGTACCTTCAAATCCCAACAACAATTCCGTAAAACCACTAATATCAAAATCCAGGGCCACTTGATTTAATACCTTCTCATCGAGAGGAAGTCCTAAACCAGCAAGCATGTCTTTAGTCTCAGGCTCCATAGTATCGGAATGTGCCAAATCAAATTCTCCAAGACTTTCCCCTATTCCATTAAAATCGTCATGAGTAGAAGTTATCTTCACTTTCAAATTTTGAATTCCAGCTGATGCTTCAATTCCCACAATCAGAGAAGTTTTTCCTGTCACAGTCTGTGTCTGATCTATGTCAAAAGTACTTCCTCCTAAATCCTTACCTGTAATACGAATAGCATTTTCATCGCCATCACCATCGCCATCACCATCGCCCGGATCTTCACCGCCTTCTTCTGGGAAATCATCTATTCCAGGTTCCTTTCCCGGATCAGTTCCAACGACTTCATCCGACCCAATCATCGATGAATCAACCACAATTGATACCCCTAACGTACCATCACCCGCAGAACCATCACTTACAGGTGCAAACTTGTATCTAATAATATTATGTACACCGATTTTTACACTCTCAAACCGTTCGCTATAATCTATACTTTCTCCATCAATTGTACCTTTCAGAGTGACAATTATAGAAGTCGTTTCACCTTCAGGAGCAATCAGATAAGCCGAACGTGTTTCTGAGTATGGAATTTCTAAAGAATTCTCTCCCACAGTAATTGTCGTCACGACATCCTCTCCCATTTTACCTTGGAACTCTTCATCATATTCCACTGAAAATAGCATGTTTGCCAGTTTACAAGTAATAACAGGAACATCAACTACTTCATTTTCTTTTATCTCACAGGTCGCAGTTCCCTTATAATAAGGTGTATCAAACCCATTAGACGGAGTTTCTGCAGATGTAACCACAATAGAATAAGTACCCACGGCCAACGACACAATTTCAGGCATTGCATTGTAATTCCATTGTTCTACTTTCTGCGACTGAGCATCATATATGGTCACCAAAAAATTGCTTACATCCACTGTTGATTCAGCACGTGAACCCACATACACCGTATCGACATTCGTATTTACTTCTGCCTTCATTGAGGACAAATTCAAATCCCCTTTCGCACTAGAGACACTTTCCATGGCTTCACTATGGCAAGCTGTAAAAGCTAATAGACTAGTGAACAACGTTAAACAGATTAAAAATATTTTCTTCATATTATGTCGGCTTTTTATTTTATTCGTAAATCAATTTCACATCATCAACCGTAAGAATACTTCCGATATGGCGAGAATCGCCAAAACCACTAAACAGGCCATTATTACCTTGAATAGCAAGAGTCTGAGGACTATCATTATTAGATGACATAAACACAATCGTCAGTTTCGTTGCCTGTTTGGTCAAATCTGTATACTTAATAACCACCTTATCGTCTGTTTTATATTGAGACACGGCCTTATCTATCAGCAATTCACCATAACCAATGGATGTATCCCCATTATACACCGTGATATACACCTTTGCAACATCAGATTGATATGGATAATACTTGTAAGCAAAATTCAAGGCTGAAGGTCGGACATTAAATGCATGTCCCAAATTCATGCCACTGTTTACATCATACGTACCAATAAATAAACAACCTGCAGTTCTTGTTTGACAACCACTTTGAGCACTACTTTGGTTTGTCCAGTTATTCTTACCCCATCCAACAGTTGCAATTTCCATTGAAGTATTTCCAGAATTCGGTTTGTCAAGCATTTCTTCCGTTATTTCACTTACCCCAAAATCAGAAGCACTACCATGTTGTTTTACGTGCCAGCTGGCCGTATGAGTTTCTGTAGCATTAGTAGGAATAACCCCTGCATAAGCCGCATAATACCAAGAATAGTCTCCTTTTCCTTGTGTTGTCAGAGCATTAGTGGTACTCCACCATTTATCTGACTCATCCTGCAAATAAGGGTAAAAAGAATATATTTTCTTTCCTCCCATCGGAGTCTTCTCCCATACCATTTCTGAGTACCAGTCCTCAAATCCGGCATTTCCAACCTGCGCTTTAGGCTCAGTTGTCACACTCATTTCGGCAGAAGTAGAAACAACTTCACCTGCACGTTTATACACCGCACGCAAAGTGTAAGACACTCCCTGAGTTTCAGAAGCCCCTTCTCCCATTCCTGTCAACAAAAACAATCCTGTTTCACTATCATAAGACTGGTTAGGCCACACTTTCCATTCTTCTCCATCCTTATATTGTATTTCTACCGTAGAAGAAGAAATGGTACGCGATGAACGTGATTTAGCAGATGCAACTACTTGAAGATATGCCTTCGTTGCCCACACATCCGCATCACCATTCTTTAAAGACAAAGTAAGTTCCGGATCTTCTACCTTAAAAGTGCGTTCAATAGTTTTCGCACCATACTGTGCTTTAAACTTCACTCCATTCTCCGTATCCACCAAAGGCTCCGGATAAGTAAATGTCACCTTATATTTATTTTCTTCCGTTCCTGGCTGTATATTAATATTTTCAGCAGTAAACTCCTGAGGAGCACCCAAGTATATATAATAGAACTTAATTAAGGCTGGATCACCCTCTAAAGTCAAATCAGCGGTCATCGTTGTGCTACCATACGAAACATACTCAGGCAAAGCCACAGCAAAACCATTATTACGAGTAGTTACTTTCAATACTAAATCTTCCGATACTTTAGTCAATACATCCGTAGCTCGAAGCGTAAACGTATGCACATCATTTCCATCAGAAGTACAATATAAATAAGGAAGCACATTTTTAAAATCAACCAATGCTATTTTATCATGGTTGGCTCCCAATCCTTTGGTAGAAAGTCCCAGCTCAGTCAGCTTCTGCGACTGTTCAGTCGTAAGATTCATCAAATCCACACTTTCCGGCCACCCCTGTGCCTTCAAAGCCTCAGAAACCGTTATCAATTCACATTTAGCCAACCCGGAAGATGCATTTAAATAAGCCTCCAATTTATCGGAAACAGTACTACCTTCCATCACTTCAATCGCATTTCCCGATGTAAATCCATAAGCTGCAAATTCAGGAGCCGGTGCATTCAGAGCCTCATCCGAAATATTAATATCCACATTCTGCTCTGAAGAAGGATTATCATTAAACACAATCTTCAAAGAAGCAGTAGAAGCATCCACATCCATTGTCAAGCGATATTCGTGTTTCACTTCTGCCGTAAAATTCTTTGGATTTAAAGTCACCTTTTGAGATACCCCCTGACGAGTTACTTCCAAGAACAATTCCAAATTTCCCGGAACGAAATATGCCCCACGTGTTTCGTCAGCAGCATAAGTTATCTTATTCCCCTTCGAAGAACTGACATAAGCACTATATGAAGAAAAATAAGACTTAAAATCATCCGTATACGAAAGAATAACTCTAGCTTTATTAATCGTACACGTTACAGAAGCCTCCGCTGTTTCATCTTTACCAACCTCCACAGTGGTACTTCCCAAATAACTCAAGGCATCAAAGCCTTCTGCATTTGCATCTCCATACGAAGCTGTCACCAAATATGTACCTACAGGAACAGAAACTGGTTGAAATCTCCCAAAACTATCCCATGAATTAGAGACCTTACCATCAGCAGATTCTATCGCCAATGCAAAGTCATTAATTTCAGGAGCCACTTCTTCTGAAGTTCTGGATTCAGCATCCGCCAAACTCTGATCCGTGCTAACTCTCACATCTATGCGCCCTTCAAGCGAACTCCGTGCATCTTCTTTCGCACACGAAGCTAGTCCTATAAACAAAAAGGACAACAATCCGTAACAAATCTTTTTCATCTTCTATTTTCTATGAAAACTTCTATTTTTTCGAGTGCAAAATAACACCAAATCGCAAATTCTCACAAGGTCTATTTCTTTTATTTTTGGCTGATTTTTAAAGCGACCCTAGAGAAACCCCTCAAATAACCCTGATAATTAACTAAAGAGTAGTATTCTTTTCATCACAATATGGTCTATTTTTAAAATAGACTACTTTATCCTTCGTTTTTGATATTTTTAAATCTGTATTCATATAACCAATTCTTTTTTTATCTATCTTTGAACTAGTTGAAACAAAATAATCTGACAAAACAACCTTATTTTATGAAACACAAAATTTTCTCACTTACAGTAGGCATCTTTACCATCTTGATTCTAAACACATTAAATGTTCATGCACAATTTTCCGTAAAAGGAACACTCGTCGATTCACTGACCCATGAAAGTGAACCCTATGCCACCATACGCATTACGCTCGACAAGTCGCCTGAAAAACCGGTCAGAATGAATGTGACCGATGATAAAGGAAAATTCCAGGAAAAATTGCCTCAAACCGGGAAATACACTCTGCAAATCACCTCTGTAGGAAAACGCACAGTAATCCGCCATTTTACCATCACCGACAGCAAACGGGTGGCCGACCTGGGTACGCTGTACACTGGCGATGATACCCAGATGCTGAAAGGCGTGGAAGTAGTGGCTCAGAAACCGCTTGTAAAAGCCGAAATCGATAAAATTTCTTACAGTATAGAAGACGACCCTGACTCCAAGACCAATACCACCCTCGAAATGCTGCGGAAAGTACCGCTCGTTTCCGTCGACGGAGAAGACAACATACAGGTAAATGGTTCCAGCAATTTCAAGGTACACGTAAACGGAAAGCCGAACACGTTGATGAGCAACAACCCAAAAGAAGTGCTCCGCAGTCTGCCTGCCAATTCCGTCAAGTCCATTGAAGTGATAACTGAACCAGGAGCCAAATACGATGCAGAAGGCATTGGAGGTATCCTGAACATCATCACGACCGATGCCAAGATGCAGGGGTACAATGTTACTCTCGGAGCAAATGCCAATAACATGGGAGTATCGGGATATGCTTATGGAACAGTGCAGGTGGGCAAATTCACCCTCACCGGAAACTATTCGTACAATCATCAGGACCAGCCGCGCAGCCTTTCTGAAAGCGGACGTGAAGATTTTACGTCTGCCGACTACCGTCACCTGCTGTCACAAGGCTCTTCCAAGAGTACCGGCGATTTCCAGTTTGGAAATATTGAAGGAAGCTATGAAATAGACAGCCTGAACCTGATTACATTTTCAGCCAACGTATTTGGCGGAAAATTCGATACGCATGGCGATTCACGTACCGTCATGAGTGACAATGACTGGAAAGAACGCTATAGTTACCTCACCCTCAACCAGTCTAACAGCCAGTTTGGAAACATCGGCCTCAATGCCGACTACCAGCATTCTTTTAAGAAAAAGGGAGAATACCTCACTTTATCCTATAAGTTCAACAATTCACCCAACGGAAATGAAGCCGACACCTACTATGACGAAGTGAAGGATGTACCTTTCAACCTGCTTCATCAGTATTATGACAACGATGCCCATACGGCAGAACATACGGCACAGATTGATTATGTCAATCCGCTGAATGATATGCATTACATAGATGCCGGCATGAAATACATTTTCCGTGAGAATTACAGTGACAGCCAGTATTTTCTGGAAAATGCAGAAGGTGAGATGGAGGCCAGTCAAGACCTTTCCAGCAAATACCAGCAGGGACAACACATTCTGGCTGCTTACGCAGACTATCAGCTGAAGTGGAAAAAATTCGGTGCAAAAGCCGGTGTACGCTATGAGCACACGTTTATGGACGTGGAATATGACTACATGCCCGAACGCAACTTCAAGGCCGGATTCGACGACGTGGTTCCTACCTTGAACCTGTCCTACATGCTGGGCACAAGCGCCAGCCTGCGTGCCAACTACAACATGCGTATCAACCGCCCGGGAATATGGTGCCTGAACCCTTTCCGCGATACCAGTAACCCGACTTCCATCAGCTATGGTAATCCGGACCTGGACACAGAAAAAGCCCACATCCTTGGCATGACCTTCAATTCCTTCAGTGCCAAGTTCAGCCTGAATGCCAACCTTACTTATACGTTTACCAATAACGGCATCGAACGCTACTCTTTCATGAACAACGGAGTACAAGAAAACACCTACGGCAATGTGGGCAAGAGCCAGCGTACACGCCTGGCCTTATGGATGAACTGGAACCCGGGCAGCACCACCCGTCTCTCACTCAACACCAGCGGAAGCTATTCCGACTATCAAAGTAAGGAGCTGAATTCGTACAACAGCGGATTCTCTGGCGACGTATTTGCCAACGTACAGCAGACCATCCCCTGGGAACTGCGGCTCAGCCTTTACGGCGGTGGAAGCACTCCTTACGTATCCTTGCAGGGAAAAGGTTCTTCCTTTTATTATTATGGCATCAACCTGAGCCGTTCTTTCTTGAAAGAAAAACGGCTTAACATATCACTTTTTGCCAGCAATCTTTTCCAGAAATACACCTCCCACAGCAGTGAAACCTGGGCAGAGACCTTCCGTTCATGGTCGAATAACAGCTATCCTTCACGCAGATACGGAATCAGCATCAGCTGGCGGTTTGGAGAACTGAAAACACAAGTGAAAAAGACACAGCGCAGCATTACCAACGATGATGTGAAAGCAGGAGGAGACAACCAGGCTGGCGGAAGCATGCAATAAATTCATTATCTTTCTGTATCTTTGCCAAAAACAGAACAAGATGGAAAAGGAATTACCTAAAATAGATTTGCCCGAGGAATGGCTGGTAGGTACCGGAATCAGCAAGGAACTACTGGGATTGTACAGAAACTATCCGGTACGCCTGAAATGCGAAATTTTTGTACTTTGCACATCAGGAGAGGTAGAAGCTTCGGTCAATCTTAATAAGATAACGGTAGAAGCCAACGATTTTATCGTACTCACTCCCGGAAGTATCTTCCAGATAAACGACATCAAAGGAGACCTGAACATTTATTTTGGAGGTTTTTCCTCTGAATATATAGAGCGTAATCTCCAGTCGCACTCTTTTCTGGATACCATGTACCTCACACTGGGACGCCCGGTTATCCGTCTGAAGCCGGAAGGAGCCAAAATGATGGAGGAATATATGCAGCTGCTTATCAAGATGTATGAATTCCTCCCAGAAAAAATCAGACCGGAAATGGCTCCCAATCTTTATGCCGACATACACAAAGGCATCTCTATACTCTACCGCAACAAAACCGACGGAGTGCATTCTCTGTCAAAAAGCGAACTGATTTGCCGTAACTTTGCCCAGCTGGTGATGCAACATTACAACCAGACACGCAATGTGGCCTGGTATGCTGAAAAGCTGCAGATTACGCATGCTCACCTCTGTACTACAGTGAAACAGATTACGGGAAAGACTTGCGTGGATATCATTTCCTCCATGGTCATTATGGACGCCAAGTCACAGCTGAAATCATCCCAGCTTTCCATCCAGAATATTTCCGATTCACTGAACTTTGCCAATGTGTCTTTTTTCGGAAAATACTTCAAACGTTATGTAGGCATGAGTCCGCTGGAATACAGAAATAACGGATAAGAACCTAGCAAACTATCCTTCAAAAAAAACGCACTTGCGTTTAAAGGAAAACGCCGAAGAGTTTTGATTAAAGCGCACTTGCGTTTCGGGTAAAATGTACTTGCGTTTTCAATCAAACGTACTTATGTTTTTTAGTACCCTGAAAAATCCCATGAAAAGAATTTATTTTTTACTCGTTTTCAGCCTGATAGGAGTTTCCTTGCGAGCCATATCCAACATCCGGATTACTCCCGTTCCTTCCCTCCCCCAACTTCCGGTCAGTGCCATACACCGGATTTTTCAGGACAGCGAAGGCATGATGTGGTATGGCACGGTCAACGGACTGTGCTGTGACGACGGATACCAGATCAGCGTCATCCGTTCCGATATCAACACACCGGGACTGCTGAACGATAATACCATCCAGTCCATTGCAGAAGATGAAACAGGTAGAATCTGGTTTGGAACCGACCATGGAGCCTACATTCTTGACAAGGCAACCAGACAAGTCACTCCGCTAGATGCCGAACAACTGCAGACCAACTTTATCTACAGCATACGAAAGACCTCCGACGGATACATGTGGATAGCGACGGGGCACAGGCTCCTAAGATACAACACCTTGGGAGAGTTACAAAAGACTTATCTGCTATACGACCATGAAGGAAAACCCTCATGGATGGCCGGTTTTTGCGAAAGCCGGCAAAAACAGATTCTGATTACCGTAGGAAGAGAAGGTATCTACCGTTACGACAAAAAGACAGACACCTTTACCCGTTATGCCAATCCTCCTTCAGAGAGAAACCTCACCTGCATTGTGCAAGACCGTACCCACAATTATTTCTGGGTAGGCACCAGTTCCAGCGGCCTGCTCCTCTTCAACCCTTCTGCTCCCAAGGACTCCGTCTATACTTACTCACCGTTACCGGTCAATCCCATGGGAGAAACCGAAGGAGAGATTTTGTATATGGAACAGGACAGTCACGAAGGAACTCTCTGGATGACCACCCGAAGTTCCTTGATTGCCATGCGCTACGATGAAGCACATCGCTCCCTGCGCCAGACAGATTTCCGTCTTCCCGCAGAATACGGAAACATGCTCAATGAAATCTATCAAGATAAAGAGGGAAATCTCTGGGTAGCCTCTTTCGATGGGAAAAGTTTCATTATCCACTTCACGGAAAATGCTCCGGAAGAATTCACGCTGCCGGCCCTGCAGCAAAGAGTACGGTTCCAGCCGGCCATCATGGCACTGAGTGATGCGGGCGAAGGCAAAATGTGGATTTCACAAGAACGGACGGGACTCGGCCTGTACGATCTGTCCCGCCACGAAGTCATGCTTTACAGCGATGTCCTCGCCCTGAAGTCTCTTGCCCTGGGCTCCATCAAACAAATGACCGAACCACGGAGAGAAGGCAACGTATGGGTCATTCCCGAAGGACGCAACCTTATCTATGAACTCGGACGAGAAGGTATGCGGATGAAGCACATCCGTACCCTGAGTCTTCCCGACAAGGCCAAAAGGCACTTCACCCAAACCTACGAAGACCGCAACGGCACGCTCTGGGCTGGAACAAACAACGGATTATTCACCTTTAGCCTACGTGATAACCAATGGCATACGGTGTGCGACACACTGGGGCAGGTCAGCGCACTTAAGGAAGACAAACAGGGAAATCTATGGATTGGCACCACCAATAAAGGGCTTTATCAGCAATCCTCCAAAGGGAAATGCAAAAAAATACCTTCTTCCCTCTCCATTACCTGCCTGAGTGTGCAGGAAGACAGCCTCATCTGGATAGGAACACAAGAGGGAGGAGTCTACGCCCTGAACCCACAGACAGGAAAACTGACCGACCACACCCGGCTGTGCGGACTGAACGGAAACATTGTCAACCAACTGGAGTTCGACGTATACGGCCATCTGTGGATAGGCACCAACCAGAAACTGATAGAGTATAACCCGAAAAACCATTCGTTCTCCACTTACCTCACTACCGACAATTCCATGCTGCTCAGGCGGTTTATCCCTACAGCTATCTGCAAGGGACACGACGGACGAATTTATTTCGGAGGTATCCCGGGAATCTGTGCGGTAACTCCTTCTGCCCGGCTTGACCAGCCCAGCAAGAACATTCCGACATTTATTACCGGAACATACGTCATGGGAAAACCTGTCACCAATGAAAACTCCCTGACACTCCACCCCGATGAATACGACCTGGACATTCATTTTTCTTCCCTCGACTATCTGAATGCCTCCAAGATACGTTATGCCTATCGTCTGATTGGACTTGACAAGGAATGGAACTACACCGCCGTAGGACAACATACCGTCAATTATAAACATCTGCCTCACGGAAATTATGTGTTCGAAGTGAAGGCAACCGACGGATATGGAATCTGGAGTGACAAAATCACCCGCCTGCACATTGAACGTCTGCCTGCTTTCTACCAGACAGGCTGGGCCATTACCTTATATATATTACTACTGGCAGCCGGAGTCTTCCTCGGGCTTCGTTTCTACCTTCGCCGGATGAAGCTGAAAAATGAAGAACTGTATGCCGACAGCACGGAGCTGATGAAGATGCGTTCTTACCTGAACGAAAAATCAGTCCCCCAGGCAGAAGTACGGATTTCGGACATGGAATTTGCCAAACTGGATGAGATTCTATTGGAAAATATCCTGAAAGCTGTGGAAGAAAACCTGAGCGAACCCGACTTCGACGTGCAGCATCTGGCAGAAAAAGTCAACATGTCACGCTCCACGCTGACCCGCAAGCTGAAAGCCATTACAGGGCTCACTCCGTTGGAGTACATCCGCCGTGTAAAGATGCAGCATGCCTGCCGGATGCTGGAAGATACCCGCGCCACCGTGAACGAAGTAGCCCTGGCTCTGGGATATTACAACCGGAAATATTTCACCACCTGCTTCAAGGAAGAGTATGGAATCACTCCCAGCGAGTATCAGAAACAGCAAGGAAAGAGGGATACATCTGAATCAAAAGAGGGATAAAAATGAATCAAAACACCCTCTGAAGCATTTCAGACTGCTCTTTGGCGCATTCTGTTCTCTTTGTCTGACGGAAATCTCTTTACATTTGAACCATCAACCTTTGTATGTAAAAACAATCTGATAAAAAAAATGAGAAAAGAGATTTTATTCCTAACCGCACTGGCATCTTGCCTGTCTTCCTTCGGTCAGACTTTTGAAAAGACCGCTCAGGGAGGAAAGTTCCAGACTGCACAGCCCACATTGAACGGGGAGGTGATTTTCTACTCTCCTTCCATCGTGCGCATTGTAAAGTATCCTTCGGCTGAAATACCCGAAAAGAAGAGTTATCCAATCATCAAGACTCCCGAAAAGGTAGAGATTTCTTACAAGCAGAACGGGAACACGGTAAGCATGACCTCCGGAAAAATGACAGTAACACTCGACGTAGCTACCGGAAAAGTGACTTATACCGACCCACAGGGTGAAACTTTATTGAAAGAAAAGGTGGAAGGCACCAACTTTATTCCCCGCAAGGATGTAAACCGCGATGCCTACACTGTCAGCCAGGCATTCAGCCTTAAACCGGAAGAAGCCATTTACGGACTGGGACAGCGCCAGAGCGGAGCTATGAACCACCGAAACCAGCAGATTCACCTGTCAAACGGCAATACCAACATCTGCATCCCTTATTTCACATCTGAAAAAGGATATGGTGTATACTGGGATAATCCGGGCATCTCCGATTTCAGCGATACCCCGTATGAAACCTCCTTCTCTTCGCAGGTAGGCCTCTGTTCTGATTACTATTTCCTTTATAAAGACGGTACACAAGACGGCGTAATTGCCTGTATCCGCGACCTGACCGGAAAGGCCACCATGTTCCCGCTCTGGACCATGGGCTACTGGCAGTGCCGCGAACGTTACAAGAGTCCCGACGAACTGTGCGGCGTACTCGACAAGTACCGCAAGCTACAAATTCCGCTCGACGGTATCGTACAGGACTGGCAGTACTGGGGATGCGATTCCAACTGGAATGCCATGAAATTCATGAATCCGCGTTACATCAACAAGATGGACGACAAGGAAGCACTTCGCTACCTTCCGAATGGAGAAGACAAGAACGCACGCTATCCAAAACCCCGTTTCAAAAATCCGGAAGAAATGGTGGAATACGTTCATAAGCACAATGCCCACCTGATGATTTCCGTATGGGCTAGCTTCGGCCCTTGGACCGATCAGTTCAAGGAGCTCGACAAGATGGACGCCCTGTTGAAATTTGAAACATGGCCTCCAAAATCGGGTGCACATCCTTACGACCCGTTCAACAAAGACGCCCGCGACCTGTACTGGCGTTACCTCAGCCACCTGCATAAAATGAACATTGACGCCTGGTGGACCGACTCTACGGAACCCGACCATCTGACCCCCAAAGAAAGTGATTTCGACCTGATGACGGCCGACGGTTCTTTCCGCTCGGTACACAATGCGTTCCCGCTGACTCACAACCAAGGTATCTACGAACATCAGCGTGCCGTATCAGACGAGAAACGTGTGTTCCAGATGACACGTTCAGGTTACCTGGGCCAGCAGCGCTACGGTGCCCTGAGCTGGAGTGGCGACGTGGTATCAAGCTGGGATGTACTCCGTCAGCAGATTCCGGCCGGATTGAACTACACGCTTTGTGGTATCCCCTTCTGGAACACAGATATAGGAGGGTTCTTCGGATGGGAATACAACAATGACTGTACCAACGTAGCTTATCAGGAACTGCACGTACGCTGGTTCCAGTGGGGATGCTTCATGCCGCTGATGCGTAACCACTGCTCTTCACCGATGATGAACGAAATTGACCTCTTTGGCAAAGAAGGCGACTGGGCTTACGATGCACAAAAACGCATGATTGAACTCCGCTACCGTCTCTTGCCTTACATTTACAGCCTGGACGGAGCCGTAGTACAGGAAGACGGTACCATGATGCGTCCGCTGGTAATGGATTTTGCCCACGACCGCAAGGCCATCCTGCTGGACGATGAATACATGTTCGGTAAAAACATCCTGGTATGTCCGGTCACCGAACCACTCTATACCAAGAAAGTAGAAAAGAACAAGGGAGTTACTACCGTGCCCGATGTAGCGAAAGCTTCAGCTCCGGTAGAAGTGTACTTGCCTAAAGGAACAAAATGGATTGACTTCTGGACCAACGAAACAGTAGAAGGCGGCCAGCACATTAAACGCGAATGTCCGGTTGACATCCTGCCACTCTACATCAAGGCGGGAAGCATCCTTCCGCTCGGCCCGAAGGTACAGTACACTACCGAAAAGAAATGGGACAACCTGGACATCTGCATCTATCCGGGAGCCAACGGCGAATTCGTACTCTACGAAGATGAGTTTGACAACTACAACTACGAAAAGGGTATGTTCTCTACCATCAAGTTCAGCTGGGACGATGCGTCACGTACACTAACCATCAGCGACCGTAAAGGCGAGTTCCCCAAAATGCTGAAACGCCGCAGTTTCCGCATCACCCTGATGCAGCCTGGCAAGCAATCGGCCGAAACTGTCATGGTGAGCGCAGACAAGAAAGTTAACTATTCAGGCAAGAAACTGACAATCAAGCTGTAAATACACCCTAACATACAAAAAACGGGGTGCACTTCAAATGTGAAGCATCCCGTTTTTGTATATATTATTTTTTAATCTTCCGGCAGCTCTACCACACCGAGCTTTTTCTTTCCGTCCATCTTGACGGACAAAGGTTTCTCAAACCGTACCCAGCGCAGGTATTTGGTTTCTTCTACCGCCGGCATGCTGTCGAGCAAAGCCTGGTTGTAGATACCGTCGTTCATATAGGCATTGATGGTGAAATATCCCACCCCGAAAGAGGTCAGATTCTGGAAGAAGTGGGTTCCCTGACTGGGGTCTACCCGATAATTGGTCAGTCCGGCTTCCACGATGATACGGGCTGCCGAAATGTTGGGCCACTTCACCGGAATACCCAGCCACGCGTCACTGCTTCCCCAGCGTCCGGGGCCAACCAGTATGTAATGTTTACCTTCATCCAGGAAACGACGGTTGAGTTTCTCGATGTCGTAAGCTATCAACTGGTTATTGGAGGCAGAATAGCCTTCTGTCTTGACATAAATCACATCTTGTATGTCGTCCATCACCCCGTGTCCCAGGGAGTTTTCACTCTTGAGTAACAGGCGTTCATCGGGAATCACGCTCAGGTCTTCATCCAATCCGGCTTTTACATCGACCATCGGACGTATCTGCAACAGATAGAAGATGCCGCTCTTCGTACGGGCATCAAAATTGACGGCAAACTCGATTTCTACCGGACGGCGCATTTCGCCCTGACCGTATTTCTGGGCCAGTTGCAGGATGCGTGCCAGCGGGAAGACATCGTGCTGAAGGATGTTGGCAAAGGTTATCAGCTTGCGGCCGCCGGGATAAATACCATCGCGTATCACCATGTCGTACGGATCGTAGGTAGAAGCAATAAAGTTCAAAGCTCCGTCGGCTTCGGCGTCTTTCACATGGAGTTTCAACAGGTTAAATCCATCGTCGAGCGAGAAGTTCTGTCCCAGGTTCTTCAAGTCGAGGGCATAGAAGCGGGTCTGTGTTTCACGCAGGGCAATTTCCATTTCGCTGGTCTGAAGCACCTGCGTAGGATGATACGGACACACGCGCAAGGTCAGTCCGCCGTCGACAATGTATTTTCCTAACCCCAAGGCCAGACTGACGGTACCTTCTTCGGCCAGCTCGTCATTAATCGGGTAATAGTTGATGGAGCGGGCTACTCCAGAAATGGCCGGATAATAGCGGTCGCCATACTGTGTGCCGACTACTTCCTGCAGGATGACAGCCATCTTTTCCTGGTCTATCACGTTGCTGGTGGCTTGCATGTAGGCTTTACTATCCTTATAATATACGGAAGCATATACTCCCTTGATGGCATCGCCCAGCATGCGGAGCATTTCGTACTTATCGTCCAGATAGGGAATCATGTAAGTGGAATAGATTCCGGCAAAGGGCTGGTAGTGGGAGTCTTCCAGCAGACTGGAGGAACGGATAGCAATCGGTGCCTTTACCGCATCGAAGAAGGCAAAGAAGTCTTCTACCAGCCGGTCGGGCAACTTGGCACGAAGGAAGGCGCGGAGAATCACGTCGTCGGCCGCATCACTCAGGGCTATCTGGTACAACTGGTTGGAGTCCATGAACTCATCGAAAATATCGGTACAGAGGACTACGGTTTTCGGAATCATGACGGAGGCATTCTCAAACTCATCGAACTCCGTGTGACGTTTTACCATGTTGTCAATAAAGGCCAGACCGCGTCCTTTTCCTCCCAGTGAGCCATCGCTGATGCGGGCAAAGTTGGAATAACGGTCGAAGCGGTCGCGCTGGAACACGGCTACTACGCCCTGGTTTTTCATCTTACGGTATTTTACGATGGCTTCGAATATTATCTGTCGGTGGGCATCAATGTCCTGAAGTGACTCCCATGTAATCTGTTTCAAGAATTCAGCAACTGGAAAGATGGCACGCGAATACAGCCAGCGTGAAATGTGGTTGCGGCTGATGTGATAGAGGAAGGATTCTGCAGGGATGGCAAATATCACGTTCTGCAATTCCTTCAGGTTGTGGATGCGGGCCACTTCCTTCATGGTATGGGGGTCGCGGAAAATGAAATCACCGAAGCCGAAATTGTCTGACACGGCTTCACGAAGGTCGATATTCATTTTCTTGGAGTTCTTATCGATGAACACGGCACCCAGTTCGGGCGCGTAGCTGCGGTTGCTTTCTTCTGCTGACTGAAGGATAAGGGGTATAAAGGAGTCCCGCTTACGGACTTCGCGCAGCAGGGTGACACCGGCCTGGGGGTCGTTGACTCCGCCGTGAGGGAAACGGGCATCGGATATGATACCGAGCACGTTATTCTGGTACTTATTATATAGTTCAGTGGCTTCTTCGTAGGAACGGGCCAGCACGATTTTGGGACGTCCGCGCATGCGAAGGGTTCGCTGGTGCTCGTTCAGGGCTTCTGTGGCAAATTCCTGACTCTGCCGGAGAACGAACTTGTAGAGGTTGGGCAATACGGAGGAATAAAAGCGGATGGAATCTTCTACCAGCATAATCATCTGTACGCCGACTTCCTTAATGTCATGCTCCAGGTTCATCTTGTCTTCTATCAGCTTGATGATGGACACCAGCAAATCGGTGTTTCCCAGCCAGCAGAACACATACTCGAAGATGCTCAGATCTTCATGCTCCATTCGTTCCTTAATACCGTGCGAGAAAGGAGTCAGTACAACCAACGGTAGATGAGGGTATTGCTTCTTGATTTCACGGGCAATGTCGAAGGTATCGCTGTTGTCGGAACCCGGCATACAGATGACCAAGTCGAACATGGTGTTGCGCAACTGTTCCCAGGTTTCTTCTGCCGTGAAGACCTGCGTGAAACGAGGGGGATAGCGCAAACTCAGGTTCATATATTCATTGAAAATCTTTTCGTCAATGCGGCCGTCATCTTCAAGCATGAACGCATCGTAAGGATTGGCCACCAGCAACACGTTGAAAATGCGCTTGGTCATCAGGTTGGCAAACTGCGTATCCTTGAAATAAAGCTGACGGAGTTTAATTCTTAGTTTGGTAAGCATGGTATCTTCTTTTAAAGCTTATATTACAGAAACAAAAATCGGAATTTCACACGATTTTTGCAAATCTTTCTTGAGAGTTGGTAAAAAACTAGCAAAATTCAACCTGCAGCTCAAAAAATCGGGTAAATTCCTTTGAAGATATAAGTAATTTCCTATCTTTGCATATACAAAATATTTCATTTTGTCAGACCTTAAATTATTTGATTATGGACATTAACAAAATCATGTCATCACTGGAAGCCAAGCATCCAGGTGAATCTGAGTACCTTCAGGCAGTCAGGGAAGTATTGCTTTCTATCGAAGATATCTACAATCAACACCCCGAATTTGAAAAGGCGAAAATCATTGAACGGCTGGTAGAACCCGACCGCATCTTTACATTCCGCGTGACATGGGTGGACGACAAGGGTGAAGTGCAGACGAACCTAGGTTACCGCGTGCAGTTCAACAACGCCATCGGCCCGTACAAGGGAGGTATTCGTTTCCATGCTTCCGTGAACTTGTCCATCTTGAAGTTCCTGGGATTTGAACAGACTTTCAAAAATGCCCTTACTACTCTGCCGATGGGCGGCGGAAAAGGTGGATCCGACTTCTCTCCACGCGGCAAGAGCAATGCGGAAATCATGCGTTTCTGCCAGGCATTCATGCTGGAACTGTGGCGTCATCTGGGACCGGATATGGATGTGCCGGCAGGTGATATCGGCGTAGGCGGACGCGAAGTGGGTTATATGTTCGGTATGTACAAGAAACTGACCCGCGAATTTACCGGTACGTTTACCGGCAAGGGACTGGAATTCGGAGGTTCACTGATTCGTCCGGAAGCTACGGGCTTCGGCGGCTTGTATTTCGTGAAACACATGCTGGATGAAAAGGGTATCGAAATCAAGGGCAAGACAGTAGCTATCTCCGGCTTCGGCAACGTGGCATGGGGAGCTGCTACCAAGGCTACCCAACTGGGAGCAAAGGTAGTTACCATCTCCGGACCGGACGGCTACATTTATGATCCGGAAGGCATCAGCGGAGAAAAGATTGACTATATGCTTGAACTGCGTGCATCGGGTAATGACATCGTAGCACCATATGCGGAAAAATTCCCGGGAGCTACCTTCGTGCCGGGACGCCGTCCGTGGGAAGTGAAGGTAGATATCGCATTGCCGTGTGCTACCCAGAACGAATTGAACGGTGAGGATGCACAGAACCTGATAAAGAACCAGGTGCTCTGCGTAGGAGAAATTTCCAACATGGGATGTACACCGGAAGCTATTGACGCATTCATCGAACACAAGATGATGTATGCTCCAGGAAAGGCTGTCAATGCGGGTGGTGTGGCTACTTCCGGACTGGAAATGAGCCAGAATGCCATGCACCTGAGCTGGACTGCACAGGAAGTGGATGAAAAACTCCATCTGATTATGCACAATATTCATGAACAATGCGTGAAATACGGTAAGGAAAGCGATGGATACATCAATTATGTGAAGGGTGCGAACATTGCCGGATTTATGAAGGTGGCTCACGCCATGATGGCTCAGGGAATAGTCTGAATATTAAGGATAATTAAAAAATCAGACAAGCATGAGGAGCGGATGAAATATTATTCGTATCTTTGAATGCTTTAATTTTTAGCACAAAATCTCGTTTAGTTGTATTTGTATTTTGTATTGTAGCTTGCGCTATCCGCCTGTGAAGGTCTGATAGCGCATTTTTTGTACATAAACGAAAGTATAGGAAAATAAAAAAGTCCCGCAGAAACTGCAGGACTTTCAATTTGTTACGGGTGACTAGTGGGACTCGAACCCACGACATTCAGAACCACAATCTGACGCTCTAACCAACTGAACTATAGTCACCATGTTGGTAGGAAAATTTTTGCTCTTGAAGAAAGGGTGACTAGTGGGACTCGAACCCACGACATTCAGAACCACAATCTGACGCTCTAACCAACTGAACTATAGTCACCATGTTGGCTTCCTTTTCAAAAGCGATGCAAAGGTAAAGGATTTTTCTGAAACTACAAACTTTTCTTCAAAAAAATCTTCTATTTTCTCAATATATTGCCTTTTTCCCTGCCAACAGCGTATTTTTCATCAATGAAACGATGGTCATAGGCCCTACTCCACCAGGCACCGGCGTAATGTAAGCACACTTTGGAGCAACCTCGTCGAACTTCACATCACCCGTCAATTTGAAACCGGATTTGCGGGTTGCATCGGGCACGCGGGTAGTACCGACGTCAATTACTACGGCTCCTTCCTTCACCATATCGGCGGTTACAAAATTGGGCTGTCCCATGGCAGCAATCAGAATATCGGCTTCCCGGCATTCTTTCACCAAGTCTTTGCTCCGGCTGTGGCATACGGTTACAGTGGCATCGCCCGGACAGGCTTTCTGCATCATCAGCATGGCCATCGGCTTGCCCACAATGTTGCTTCGTCCCAAAATGACGCATTTCTTTCCTTTGGTGTCTATCTGATAACGACGCAACAGCTCCATGATTCCGTTAGGGGTAGCAGAGATGTAGCAAGGAAGACCGATGGACAAGCGTCCTACGTTAATGGGATGGAATCCGTCGACGTCTTTACGGTAGTCTATCGTTTCAATGACTTTCTGCTCGGAGATGTGAGCCGGCAACGGAAGTTGTACGATAAAACCGTCTACATCAGGATCGGCATTCAACTCCTGCACCTTTGCCAGAAGTTCTTCTTCCGTCACATCCGATTCGTAACGAATCAAAGTCGACTTAAACCCACATACCTCACAGGCCTTGACTTTTGCGGCCACGTAAGTTTCACTACCTCCGTCATGCCCTACCAGAATGGCAGCCAGATGGGGGCGTTTTCCTCCGCGGGCTACGATTTCGGCCACTTCGGCTGCAATTTCCTGTTTCACTTGTTCTGAAACTGCTTTTCCGTCAATCAATGTCATAAATCACTCCTTTCTGTTTTTACAAATTACACAAATGTAGAAATTTTAAAACAAACGACCTGCTTATTTTTCGGTTTTTATAGCAATTATTACAGCAATAGAAGAATTCTTGAAGCAACAGAAAGCAAGTCGACAAAAAAATATTAACTTTGCCGCGTTATTTTAATTATGAAAAGGAGAATTCTCAACATACTGTATATTGCTACAAGTCTGCTGCTGACTTTCAGTTTAGCCCCTCAGGCACATGCGGCTAAAACGAATTTCACCGTCGTGATTGACGCCGGGCATGGCGGACACGACCCCGGAGCGATAGGCAGAAGAGGAAAGGAAAAAAATATCAATTTAAGCGTAGCACTGAAACTGGGACGGCTCATCAAACAAAACTGTCCGGATACACGGGTGGTGTACACACGTGAAAAGGACGTGTTTGTTCCCTTACACAGAAGAGCTGAAATAGCCAACGAAGTCAAAGCAAACCTTTTTATCTCCATACATACCAACTCTCTGGCTTCAAGAAGCAGCAAGGTCAGCGGTACCGAAACATATACGTTAGGTCTTCACCGTACGCAGGAGAATCTGGAAGTGGCTCAAAAAGAAAATGCAGTAATTCTGATTGAGGATGATTACAAGCAGCGTTATGCCGGATTTAACCCTAACTCTGCAGAAAGCTACATTATATTTGAGTTTCTGCAAGACAAAAACATGGCACAAAGCGTGAAGTTCGCAACAGCCGTGCAACGCGGATTCCGGAATGCCAACCGGATAGACAAAGGGGTACATCAGGCTGGATTTCTGGTGTTACGCGCCACGTCAATGCCCAGTGTGCTGATAGAACTGGGATACATCACCAACCCCACGGAAGAGGCTTTCCTGTTATCTGAACAGGGCAGTTCAACACTGGCTCAAAGCATTTACCGGACCTTTCTGAATTACAAAGGAGAGAAAACAGCAGGAAGCAGTCAGCTGATGCCTGTAGAAAGTGCAGTTCCTCTTACAGAAGCCACAGATATACCGGATGCAGAAGTAGCAGAAGTTACTGCTGCACCTGCCCGACAGACCGCTCCGCAAAGCAAAGAAGTGAGCCCTGCCGGAAAACCTGTATTCAAGATACAAATACTGACTTCCGACCGTCAACTGTCACCCAAGAGTAAGCAGTTCAAAGGACTTTCTCCTGTGGAAAGCTACAAAGAAAAAGGTATTATAAAATATACCTATGGTTCAGACACCAACTACAACAAAATACTCCGTCTTAAACGGAGCAAAGTGGATGGCAAATTCAAGGATGCGTTCATCATCGCTTTTAAAGATGGAGTGAAAATGAACATCAATCAGGCCATACGAGAATTTAAACAAAACAGATAACAAAAGAGAAAAGATAACTATATGAAAAAAGAAGTAAAAATCGGATTAGCTGGAATCGGCGCATTACTGATTCTCTTTTTCGGCATCAATTACCTGAAAGGAATCAGCATGTTCAAACCGGAAAGCTATTATTATGTAGATTTTACCGATGTGAACGGACTGGCTCAGTCGAGCCCTGTGTTTGCCAATGGTTATAAAATAGGTATTGTGCGCGACCTGCAATACAATCACCAGAATCCCGGACATGTGATTGTTGGGATTGAAGTGGACCAGGATTTGCGCATTCCTGCAGGAAGTAAGGCAGAACTAGTGACAGAGATGCTGGGAACAGTTAAAATGAACATGCTGCTGAAGTATGAATCAACTACCTTCCTCAATCTAGGGGATACGATTGAAGGTACGGCCAATACTGGTATTTTGGGAAAAGCAGAAAAAGATTTACTACCGAAGGTGGAACAGATGATGCCTAAACTGGATTCTATTCTTAGTTCACTGAACCAGCTGCTGGCTGATCCTGCATTAAAGCAGACACTTCGCAATGCAGAAAAACTGACGGCTTCATTGAACGCCACCAGCACACAGTTGCATAGCCTGATGAGCAAAGATATTCCGCAACTGACAAGCAACGTAACTGCCATCACCGAGAACCTGAAAGGTATCAGTGAGAACCTGAAGGGAATTGACTATGCAGCCACTTTCCAGAAAGTGGACTCTACCCTTCAAAACGTACATCTGCTGACTGAAAAGTTGGGTAGCAAGGATAACTCCATCGGATTACTGTTGAATGATGATGCTTTATACAAGAACCTCAATGCAACTTCTGCCAATGCAGCTTCTCTCCTGAAAGATTTGCAGGAACATCCGAAACGGTATGTACACTTCTCTCTTTTTGGAAAGAAAGATAAATAAACACATATAAATCAAACAGATAAAAGAAGGCATACCCAGCTTATGCCTTCTTTTTTGTCCTCTTAAACGGAGTTCCATTTTTAAGCATAAAATATTACAAACAGGTTACTATATAGAAATATTCTAAATAGTAACGTTCTAGGAATACATTTTCTCACAGGAGTGCAACCCTATGATTTTCAAAGGAAAGCAACAAAGCAATGGGGTTTGAAGACTAACACTTGGATATAGCTAAACAACTGACAAATAAGAGATTACCAAGACACAAGTCAAATTCATTTTATCAATAATTTAACAACTTTGTAACCTCCTATTTATCAACCCCTTAATTTATTAAAATAAAAAGCAAGGAAAAAGGGATTTGTTTTTCTGAAATTTGATTACGAAATTTGCAAGCGTAGAAGTTTCGCTTTATTAATAACAACGCACGTATGATTGAACATAACCAAGCTGTTGCATTGTGGAATCGTTGCCTGTCATTTATCAAAGACAATGTAAATGCTACAGCTTTTAAAACATGGTTTGAGCCTATCGTACCTTTAAAATATGAAGCTACGGAGAAGGCATTGACAATCGGCGTCCCCAGCCCTTTCTTCTATGAGTATCTGGAAGAAAAATATGTGGGACTGCTGCGCGCCGCCATCTATAAAGAAATAGGTGAAGGCACGGAGTTGATGTATTCTATCCTGACAGATAAGACAAACCATATCACCGTCAATATAGAAGGAACCAAACGTTCGTCTGCATTGCCGGAACAGACTCCCGTATATAATGGTAATAAAACCCCGAATCCGTTACAAGCTCCGGCTCCTCAGGATTTGGATCCGCATTTGAACCCGAACTATAATTTCGAGAACTTCATCAAAGGAAACAGCAACGAGTTCTCCAGAACGGTAGCAGAAACGGTGGCTCAAAATCCGGCACGTACTTTCAACCCGTTATTTATTTATGGCCCGTCTGGTGTGGGTAAAACCCACCTTATTAATGCCATCGGAACACGCATCAAGGAATTATATCCGGAGAAACGCGTATTGTATGTATCTGCTCACCTCTTTCAGGTGCAGTATACAGACTCGGTACGTACCAACCACTTTAATGATTTCATCAGCTTCTACCAAACAATCGACGTGCTGATTATTGATGATATTCAGGAATTTGCCGGAGTAACCAAGACGCAAAATACGTTCTTCCACATATTCAACCACTTGCACCAGAACGGAAAACAGCTTATCCTTACTTCAGACCGTGCTCCCGTAATGCTTCAAGGTATGGAGGAACGACTGCTTACCCGTTTCAAATGGGGATTGGTAGCCGAACTGGAAAAACCGGATATTGAACTGCGAAAGAATATCCTGCGCAACAAGATAAAACGTGACGGACTGGCCATTCCGGAATCTGTAATCAGTTACATTGCAGAAAGTGTAAATGAAAGCGTGCGTGAACTGGAAGGTATCGTCAATTCATTATTGGCACAGTCTATTCTGTTCAAACGCGAAATTGACCTGGATTTAGCACAGCGTATTGTCAGAAAAGCTGTGAAGTGCGCCGAAAGCAAACCTATGACCGTGAGCGATATCATCACCAAGGTGTGCGAACATTACAAAATAGATGAAACGGCCATTCATACCAAGACCCGTAAACGGGAAGTAGTACAGGTAAGACAAGTGGCAATGTATCTGGCCAAAAAACATACAGATACTTCTTCTTCCAAGATTGGTCAGCTAATCGGAAACAAAGACCATGCTACTGTGCTACACGCCTGCAAGATTGTAAAAGATCAGGTAGATGTGGACAAGACATTCAAAGCAGAAATTGAAGAAATCGAAATGAGTCTTCGTACAAGATAAGAGAAAAGGCAGCTGAGGTTTCAGCTGCCTTTTCTCTTATCTTTTTTGCATCGTACATCAATCATCAAACCCCTGACGCTTCAACACCTTCTTCAATCCTTCGGACATAAACTCATTATCACTCTTCTTATAACGAAGATCGGTAAAGATTTGAGCCAGCGTCTCTGCATGATTGATTTCTACGAAATGTTTGTTTTCGGGTAGACCTTCCTTGTATGCATAGATTTCATCAATCATAGAGGGCGTATAATCCTGGTATTTTTCTTCATGAATAATGCCTTGAACCGGCAAACGATCAGGCTGTTCTGGGCATTCATCCGGATAACCTACGGTAATCGTAGCGACAGGAACAACTAACTTGGGCAGTTCCAGCAAATCAATGATCTGTCCTGGATTATAAATGGTAGTTCCAAGATAACAGATACCCAATCCGGCCTCTTCCGCCAATGTACAAAAATTTTGTGTAACCAGCAATGCATCGGTAGCAGCATTCAGAAAAGAAATGAAGTTGTCATAACCCGGCACAGCCTTCCGCTGTTCACACCATTTGCTGAAACGATTGAAGTCGGCACAAAAAGTAAGCACTACAGGAGCCGAAGTCACCATAGGCTGGTTAAAGTGAGCAGGTGCAAGACGGGATTTCATTTCCGCATCACGAGTCACTACCACACTATATAACTGCATATTTCCCATTGTGGAAGCGCGAAACGCTTCTTCCAATAATTCATTCAGCAAAGCAGCAGGCACATCGTCCTGTTTATACTTGCGAATGGTACGTCTGTTCTTTATTGATTCCATAATAAATAGGCTTTATGTGATACTACACAAAGGTAACAAGAATCATTGAATATCCCTACTCCCTTCTTAAGCAAGAAACACGCATATTTCAACAATGTTTCCCAATTCGGAAAACTTTTCAGATATACAAATTTTATAATAGGCTAAATATCAGACATATATAAAAACAAAATAGAAAACCACCCGCATTGTTAATAACTTCTTTCTTTTTTATTTTGCCAATTAAAAAAACATCTTTAGCTTTGCAGACGTTTGTTAGCAATAAAAGCGAATTCTACACCTTTACAATTTTTATTGACAACAAACTTATTCATATAATAACCGTGGAAAAGAAAACGTACAGCTACGATGAAGCCTACAACGCTTCGTTGGAGTATTTCAAAGGAGATGAATTAGCCGCACGTGTTTGGGTAAACAAATACGCAGTGAAAGACTCGTTTGGAAACATCTATGAGAAATCTCCAGAGGATATGCACTGGCGAATTGCCAATGAAGTAGCCCGTATAGAGGCTAAATATCCTAATGCAATCAGTGCTCAAGAACTTTTTGACTTACTTGACCATTTCAAGTACATCGTTCCTCAGGGGAGCCCGATGACGGGAATTGGGAACGATTACCAGATTGCTTCACTCTCTAACTGCTTTGTAATCGGACTTGACGGAAGCGCCGACTCATACGGAGCCATTATCCGCATCGATGAAGAACAGGTACAACTGATGAAGCGACGTGGTGGCGTAGGACATGACTTGTCACACATCCGCCCGAAAAGTTCTCCGGTTAAGAACTCGGCCCTGACTTCAACCGGCCTTGTTCCTTTCATGGAACGTTATTCCAACTCTACCCGTGAAGTGGCTCAGGACGGACGTCGCGGTGCCCTGATGCTGAGTGTATCTATCAAGCATCCGGACTCTGAATCTTTCATTGATGCCAAGATGACGGAAGGAAAGGTTACGGGTGCCAACGTGTCTGTAAAGCTGGATGATGAATTCATGCAGGCTGCTGTAGAAGGGAAGCCTTACACCCAGCAATATCCGATAGATTCTCCTAACCCGATGGTGTCAAAAGAAATTGATGCTTCAGCTTTATGGAAGAAAATCATACACAACGCATGGAAATCGGCTGAACCGGGTGTATTGTTCTGGGATACGATTATCCGCGAATCCGTGCCCGACTGTTATGCCGACCTGGGATTCCGTACAGTATCGACCAACCCTTGTGGAGAAATTCCATTGTGTCCGTACGACTCATGCCGCTTGCTGGCTATCAACTTGTACTCCTACGTAGTAAATCCGTTTACTCCAGAAGTTTATTTTGACTTTGAGTTGTTCAAGAAACACGTAGTACTGGCCCAGCGTATCATGGATGACATCATCGACCTGGAACTGGAAAAGATTGAATGCATTCTTGAAAAGATAGATTCTGACCCTGAAAGCATGGAAGTGAAGGGAAGCGAACGTCACTTGTGGGAAAAGATTTATCATAAATCCGGACTGGGACGCCGTACTGGTGTAGGTATCACTGCGGAAGGCGATATGCTGGCTGCCATGGGATTGCGCTATGGTACGGAAGAAGCAACTGAATTCTCAGAAAAGGTACATAAGACAATTGCACTGGAAGCTTACCGTTCGTCAGTAAACATGGCTAAGGAACGTGGAGCTTTCGAAATCTACGATGCGGAACGCGAAAAGAACAATCCGTTTATCAACCGTCTGAAGGATGCGGATCCGGAACTGTACGAAGAAATGAGAAAGTATGGTAGAAGAAACATTGCCTGCTTGACCATTGCTCCGACAGGAACTACCAGCTTGATGACACAGACTACTTCTGGTATTGAACCGGTATTTATGCCTGTGTACAAACGCCGCCGTAAAGTAAATCCGAACGATGCGAATGTGCACGTAGATTTCGTGGACGAAACAGGAGACGCATTCGAAGAATACGTGGTATTCCACCACAAATTCCTCACTTGGATGAAAATCAACGGCTATGATCCAGACAAACGCTATACACAGGAGGAAATTGATGAACTGGTAGAAAAATCGCCTTACTATAAAGCTACGTCAAACGATGTAGACTGGCTGATGAAAGTAAAGATGCAGGGACGTATCCAGAAATGGGTAGACCACTCTATCAGTGTGACCATCAACTTGCCTAACAATGTAAGCGAAGACCTCGTCAACCAGTTGTATGTAGAAGCATGGCGTTCTGGCTGCAAAGGATGTACGGTATACCGTGACGGTTCACGTGCCGGAGTGCTTATCTCTACCAAGAAAAAAGACAAGAAGGAAGAGGAAGAATGCCGCTGCAAACCTCCTCAGGTGGTAGAGGTACGTCCGAAAGTGCTGGAAGCTGATGTGGTACGATTCCAGAACAACAAGGAAAAATGGGTGGCATTCGTAGGCCTGCTCGACGGAAGACCGTATGAAATATTTACCGGTCTGCAAGATGATGAAGAAGGTATCGTATTACCGAAATCTGTAACTAGCGGACGTATCATCAAGAGCTACGATGAAGATGGAACCAAACATTATGACTTCCAGTTCGAAAACAAGCGTGGCTACAAGATGACCATTGAAGGACTTTCTGAAAAATTCAACAAGGAATACTGGAACTACGCCAAACTGATTTCAGGAGTACTCCGCTGGAGAATGCCTATCGAGCAGGTTATCAAACTGGTAGGTTCTCTGCAACTCGACAGTGAAAACATCAACACCTGGAAAAACGGTGTGGAAAGAGCACTGAAGAAATACGTTCAGGACGGCACTGAGGCCAAAGGCGTGAAATGCCCGAACTGCGGACATGAAACACTGGTATATCAGGAAGGCTGTCTGATTTGTAAGACATGCGGTTCTTCACGTTGCGGATAATCGCCGATAAAATACATATTTTATAAATGCACAGGCATGAATCGTACAGGTTTCTGAGTTTCAGCAATCATACGATTCATGCCTCTCTTATTCATGAAAGAAGATGAAACAAAGCGACATGTATATTCATTTGAAGGGACTGAAGATTTTCGCCTTCCACGGGGTACTGCCACAGGAAAACAAAGTAGGTGCCGAATACACTCTCAATCTGCGGTTGAAAACCGACTTCAGTCAGGCCTCACAAACTGACGACCTGAACTATACCATCAATTATGCCGAAGTGTTCAAGGCCGTGAAAGAAGAAATGAAAATCCCTTCCCGGCTGTTGGAGCATGTCATCCAGCGTATTGCCGGACGATTGTTTCACGATTTCCCGCAAATCACAGAAATCAAGATTGCCCTGTTCAAGCAGAATCCTCCTATGGGAGCGGAATGTCAGGAAACAGGAGTAGAATCTATTTACACCAAAGACTAACGCAATATGAAAAAGATTGTCATTTTTGACCTGGACGGAACTTTACTAAACACCATTGCCGACCTGGCAGCAGCTACCAATTACGCGCTGACTCAGTTTGGCTATCCCACACATGACACGGACGCTTATCGTTTTTTCGTGGGAAACGGCATCAACAAACTTTTTGAGAGAGCTCTTCCTGAATCGGAAAGAACACCGGAGAACGTGCTGCGCATACGCTCTAAGTTTGTGCCTTATTACAACCTACACAATGCGGATTTAAGCCGCCCTTATCCCGGCATCGAGAAGCTGCTTACACAACTTCAAGAGCAACATATTCAAGTAGCCGTAGCCTCCAACAAGTATCAGGAAGCTACCGAAAAGCTTATCCGGCAATATTTCCCTTCCATTCATTTCACGGCAGTGTTCGGACAGCGGGAAAATGTACCGACCAAACCCGACCCACAAGTCATTCACGAGATTATGGAAATAAGTGGCGTACAGAAAGAAGAAGTGGTCTATATCGGTGATTCCGGAGTAGACATGCAGACCGGACTCAATGCAGGAGTTACCACCATAGGTGTATGCTGGGGATTCCGCCCGAAAAGCGAATTAGAGGCATTTCAGCCTGACCTTTTGGTTGAAAGTCCGGAAGAAATTGCGGCGTTTCTGCAACTTTCCTGAGAAAGAAAATTCCTAAACCGTCCTTGTGCTTTCCCTAAAACGCAAGGACGTTTAAATTCAAACGTAAGTGCATTTGATATAAAACGCTTTTACGTTTCAGTTAAAACACAAGTGCATTTTAAACCAACGTAAAAGAGTTTTTTATAAGCCTGAAATCACTCACGAGACAGCCGCTTGAGAGCCAGATGATGACCTGCTTGAGCGGCTTTTTTATACCAGAACATGGCCAGATGCAAATCAGGAGCACCAGTCCATCCTTCTTCATACCCTTGTCCGATACGATAGAAAGCATAGGGATCTGACGAATGGCGGTACGCCTCAAAAGCTTGCGGAAGTGACACGGGCAACGTCCCGCATCCTTTCCGATACAAATCACCCAAGTTGGCCGAAGCATAGGTCAAATCACCTTGGCGAACGGCCTCCTTAAACCAGAATTCCGCCTGATAGCCATCGGGAAACACCCCTACCCCTTCCTGATACAAAGTACCGATGTCATTCAATACCACTCCGTCTACAGGCGTTCCTTCACGATATTCCTTCCCTAACTCCAGCAACATGTCCACGTCTTCCCGCGAAAAGCTTTCCCATGTCTCTGTACCGTCAGTCTGCCATGACTTAACCCGCCCGATGGAAACATGCTGTGGCACGTCGACCTCCACATCCATCGCATAGGCCATGCGATCGGCCAGAAACTCTTCCTTAGTCGCTTCTAACAGCCAGCCTTTCCGAAGCAGATACTGTATGTAACCATAAATGCGTGAGGTAGAAGAATGAAGATTCACCCCATATTTCTTCAACTGTTCCAAAGACACATAACGAATTCCGTCTTTAGATAGTTCCAGGTAACAACGGGGAATGACAGAAAGTATCACTTTCAGCGAGGCAATTTCCTCTCCGATACAGTCTTCTATCCATTGCGCTCCCAGCCTTTCATATACACTGTAAGTCTTTCCATCCTCCCGCGACATCAGTTTCGGAGTGTGTCCGTTCAGATGCAATCCCAAGGTATCAATCAGGTAAGGAAAAAATTTATAGTCGTCGTATGAAGACAACCCGTCCATGCCTATCACTATTTTGCCATGCATATCATCGGAAATGACAAACGAAGTGGTGGAATGCTCCGGACGATGAAAATAATAATGAGTTTCCCCACGGTAAGTACCCTGCACGGTCAGTTCCACAGGAACCTCCAGCTTGCGAAAAAAGTCCTTTATTTGCAAAGGAGATGCCGCATTCAGTTGAAAAGAAATTCGCATAGTTACTCTTTCTGCTTTTAATAAATCTTTGCTCGAATCTCACCACTACCTATGCACAAACGAGCATCCTTGTCATAAATCACCCCGAATTGTCCGGGCGCTATGCCCTGTATCGGTTCCTCGCTGGAAACATGCAACGTTCCGTCTTCGGCAAAGCGCGCTTTCCCAGTCTGAAAGGTGTCCGTGTGACGTATTTTGAAACAAATTTCAGTTTCCTGTTCTTTACATGGATTCAGAGTGATAAAATGAAAATCCTTTACACAGAAGGAATGCCCAAACTGTTTTTCTGTATCATACCCATGCGACACATAGATAATGTTTTCTTCCACATTCTTGTCTACCACAAACCACGGACCACCGCCCAGTCCCAGCCCTTTACGCTGGCCTATGGTATGAAACCAGTATCCGCGGTGCTGTCCGATAACCTTTCCGGTTTCCAGTTCCACGACTGGCCCCGGACGTTCTCCCAAAAAACGACGGATAAAGTCATTGTAGTTTATCTTACCCAAAAAGCAAATACCCTGGCTGTCTTTCCGCCGTGCACTTGGCAAAGATGCTTTCACTGCCATATCCCGCACTTCTTCCTTGAGAAAACCGCCCAAAGGAAACATCAGGCGAGACACCTGCAAGTAGTCAATCTGAGCCAGGAAATCGGTCTGGTCTTTTACCGGGTCTTTGGCCGTAGCCAACCATGTATATCCGTCTATATCCAGCGTAGAAGCATAATGCCCCGTAGCAATCTTATCGTAACCCTGCCCGGCTTCACGGTCAAAACAGCCGAATTTTATCAGCTTGTTGCACATCACGTCCGGATTGGGAGTCAGCCCACAGCGTACCCTGTCTACCGTATATGCCACCACATTGTCCCAATAAGCCTGCTGTAAATCGACAATATGGAAAGAAAGGCCATATTTACGTGCAGTGGCAGAAGCCAGTTCAATATCCTCCTCCGCCGTACAAGTCAACCCATCGTCTGTATCCATACCGATTTTTATATAAAACAAATCAGGCTTATGTCCTTGTTCACACAACAGATGCACGGCTACTGCACTGTCCACTCCTCCCGAAATCAACGCTGCTACATTCATATCTTTCTTTTTTAACGGCAAATATACCACCGGCATTCCACATGCCCAATACCCTTTTCAGGGTATATCTCATTTCATAGCCTGGAACTGCTCGATAAGCGAAGTGATGTTTGCCGTAAACAAACGGGCTGAAATGGCCAGCAAAATGATACCGAAAAACTTACGGATTACGTAAATACCACCCTTCCCCAGCAGACGTTCAATACGATCGGTCAATTTCATGACAATAAATACCCATACCATATTAAGAATCAATGCCAGCACGATGTTGATGGGTGCATATTCCGCCCGCAGTGAAAGCAAAGTGGTAAACGCACCGGCACCAGCCAGCAAAGGGAAGACCAAAGGTACCAGCGTGGCCTCCTTAATCGGACCTGTATTCTTGAAAATTTCAATATCCAGAATCATTTCCAACGACATCAGGAAGATGACAAACGCACCGGCTACCGCAAACGAAGCGATGTCTACCTGAAACAAACGCAACATCATGTCGCCCGCATAAAAAAATCCTAGAAGAAGTGCAAAAGCAATGAGAGTGGCTTTAAGGGCATTCACGGACCGCCCTTTCTGTTTCAAATCCAGAATAATAGGAATGGAACCAATAATGTCAATCACGGCAAAAAGAACGATAAAGGCACTCAGAAACTGCTGAAAATCTAATCCACTCATAGCTATATCCAAAATTATTACTGCAAAGTTATGATTTTTCTACACACTTGCAAGGGAAGAACAAACATTATCAGACTGTAAGAAAGAATAAAAAAGATAAAAGGCATAAATGGACGATACTTTCAGTAGGGAAATATACTTAACTTTGTATGTTAAAAGATAACTTAATAAAGTTAACGAGAAATGGAATTGACAATGTACGATAAGCTTTTACAGCTACCTCTATTTCAGGGTATGTCGAAATTTGACTTCACTGACATTCTGGAAAAAGTAAAAATTCACTTCAACAAATATGAACCTGGAAGCTGCCTGGTTAGACAGGATACTCCATGCAACCAACTCATTTTTGTGCTGGATGGAGAAGTACAAATAGAGTCCAAGGACAGAGCCCATCAATATACAATTTGGGAAACTTTTAAAAGTCCGAATGTAATCGAGCCTTATTCTTTGTTTGGCATGCGTCCTTACTTCACAGCTTCTTACACGGCGGTTACGGAGGTCAACACACTGAACATTGACAAATCATACATTCTCAATGAGCTATGCCGGTATGAGGTGTTCAACCTGAACTACATGAACATGTTGAGCAACCGGAGTCAGGTAATTTACAACAAATTGTGGAATTCGCATATCGGAAAAACGCGCGACAAGATTATCAACTTTCTTCTGCTGCGCTGCATGACTCCATACGGAGCGAAAAAACTGTCTATCCGAATGGAAGATTTGGCACGCCTGATTGACGATACCCGCATCAACGTATCGAACGTATTGAACGACCTTCAAAACCGGGGACTGATTCAGTTAGGACGGCGTACCTTCAGCATTCCCGAACTAAGGGAGGTAGTACTGCTGTTAGATAAGAAAGACTAAGCGTAATTACAACCTTTATTTTTTTGAAGCAATATGAACAATCCATTTTTACAACCCTATCATACACTCCACGATACTACTCCTTTCCAGCAGATACGGATTGAAGACTACGAACCGGCCGTTCGGGAAGGCATGCGACTGGAAGACGAAGAAATTCAACAAATCACCAGCAATCCGGAAGAACCGACTTTCCAGAACACCATTTTAGCTCTGGAGCATGCCGGGAAAACCCTCGACCGGGTCACTACCGTACTCTTCAACCTGCTGAGTGCGGAAACCTGCGACGCGCTGGAAGAAATAGCAGAAAAGCTGACTCCGGCACTGTCTGAACATGCCAATAACATCAGCCTCAACGAACAGCTCTTTGCCCGCGTAAAAGCGGTATACGATAAAAAAGAATCCTTGCAGCTGACTCCAGAAGAACGTCGTTTGCTGGAAAAGTCATACGACGGTTTTGTTCGCAACGGAGCCAATCTGTCTGAAGAAGACAAGGCTACTTTCCGAAAGCTGAGCATGGAACTGAGCAGCCTGACATTGAAATTCTCGCAGAATCACCTGAAAGAAACCAATGGCTACGAACTGGTGCTGCACACCGAGGACGAACTGGCCGGACTTCCAGAAAGTGCCATAGAAGCAGCCGCACATACGGCACACGAAAAAGGGAAAGAAGGTTGCTGGGTAATCACTCTGCAGGCCCCAAGCTACGTGCCTTTCATGAAATACAGTGACAAGAGGGAACTGAGAAAGACGCTCTACATGGCTTATAACACCCAATGTTGTCACGACAATGAATTCAACAACCTGAAGATTGTGGAACAGCTGGTCAACCTCCGCATGGAACTGGCTCAACTGTTGGGCTTCAAGAATTACGCTGAATATGTACTGAAAAAACGCATGGCCGAAAACAGCGAAAATGTATACAAGCTGTTGAACGACCTGCTGGAAGCTTATACGCCGACTGCCCGTCAGGAAGTAGAAGAAATCCGTGCCCTGGCCCGCGAACTGGAAGGTGAAGACTTCGAACTGATGCCGTGGGATTTCTCTTACTATGCGGAAAAGCTGAAAAACCGGAAATTCAGCCTGGATGAAGAAGCGCTCCGCCCTTACTTCGAACTAAGCCGTGTAAAAGCCGGTGTATTCGGACTGGCTACCCGCTTGTATGGCATCACTTTCAAGGAAAACAAGGAAATTCCGGTATATCATCCGGACGTACAGGCGTATGAAGTGTTCGACCGCGACGGAAGTTTCCTGGCTGTACTCTACACAGACTTCCATCCCCGCGAGGGCAAGCGTTCGGGTGCCTGGATGACCAGCTATAAGGAACAATGGATAGACGACAACGGATGTAACAGCCGTCCGCATGTGTCTGTCACCATGAATTTTACCAAACCGACCAAGGACAAACCTGCCCTGCTGACATTCTCGGAGGTAAATACCTTCCTGCACGAATTCGGGCACGCATTGCACGGCATGTTTGCCAATACCCGTTTCCAAAGCATGAGCGGAACCAATGTGTACTGGGATTTTGTGGAACTTCCTTCACAAATCATGGAAAACTTTGCCATAGAAAAAGAATTTTTGAATACATTCGCATGTCATTACCAGACAGGCGAACCCATTCCGCAAGAACTGATTCAGCGCATCGTTGATGCTTCCAATTTCAACGTGGCATACGCCTGCCTGCGCCAGCTCAGCTTCGGATTCCTTGATATGGCCTGGTACACTCGCCAAAGCAAGTTCGAAGGCGATGTAAAAGCCTACGAAAAAGAGGCATGGCAGCGTACGCAACTGCTTCCGCAACCGGAAGATACCTGCATGAGCGTACAGTTTGGTCACATCATGTCGGGAGGATATTCTGCCGGATATTACAGCTACAAATGGGCTGAGGTGCTGGATGCCGATGCTTTCTCCGTATTCAAGGAGACAGGCATCTTCAATCAGGAAACTGCCCGTTCATTCCGTGAGAATGTACTGTCAAAAGGAGGTACTGAGCACCCGATGACATTATACAAACGTTTCCGTGGTCAGGAGCCGACCATTGAAGCACTATTAAAAAGAAATGGTATAAAATAAGGATACAAATGAAGACATTCAGACTCTACTGGTTCTTTACGTTACTCCTGTTACTAGCCGGATGTAACCAGAAAGACGATGTTAACGAAATTTTCTCCAGCGGACAGACGTGGCACTGGAGCAACTCCTATAGTACCAGTGACTGGAAGGATGACAACAATTTCAATTCCACACTGACACGTGATGAAGTAGCTAAAATCAACGACAGCCAGGACAGCTACAACATCATTTTCAAGGAAGACGGTACCGTGGAAGGCAACGGAAGTAATTTCAGTTTTACCGGCACATGGAGTGCCAACGGAGAAGACCAGAGCTTTTCTATCCAGTTAAAGCCCAGCGGTAATCGCAGCGGACTGGACAAAACGTTTTATGACGAAATAAGCAATGCCAAATTCTATCGGGGAAGTTCCAGAACCATCAAGCTGTTCAACCTCGACAAGAATCATTATATTCAATTCTATCCCAAAGGATTCAACGATTAAGCATACCACTATGAAACCAACGGAACATAAGCAAGAAATACTGGACAAACGCTACATGCGCATGGCCTTAATCTGGGCAGAGAACTCCTATTGCCAACGGCGGCAGGTAGGCGCATTGATTGTCAAAGACAAAATGATTATTTCAGATGGCTACAACGGTACTCCTGCCGGCTTTGAGAATGTGTGCGAAGATGAGAACGGAGTAACCCGCCCCTATGTGCTTCATGCTGAAGCCAATGCCATCACCAAGATAGCCCGCTCCAGTAACAGCAGCGAAGGAGCTACCATGTATGTCACCGCCTCCCCTTGTATCGAATGTGCCAAACTGATTATTCAGGCCGGCATCAAACGAGTGGTATATGCAGAAAAATACCGTTTGGAAGACGGGTTGGACTTGCTGAAAAGAGCCAATATTGAAGTTGTATATCTTAACCCCAATGAATAAATAACATGAAAAACAATAACACACGCTTTATCCCGTTCCTGTTGGCCATCTGCCTGATTGCGGGCATCGCCATCGGCACATTCTATGCCAACCATTTCTCAGGAAACAAGCTGGGCATCATCAACACTTCATCCAACAAGCTGAATGCGTTGTTGCGCATCATCAACGACCAATATGTAGATACGGTAAACATGGGCGAACTGGTGGAAGAAGCCATGCCGCAGATTCTTTCGGAACTCGACCCGCATTCTTCTTATATTCCGGCCAAGGACCTGGAAGCTGTAAACGCCGATTTGAAAGGTAGTTTCAGCGGTATCGGTATCCAGTTTACCATTCAGAACGATACCATTCATGTAAACAGCGTCATTCAGGGCGGTCCCTCGGAAAAAGTGGGTTTGATGGCAGGCGACCGTATTGTGGAAGTAGATGATTCTGCTTTTGTCGGTAAGATTGTGACAAACAGTGAAGCCATGAAACGTCTGAAAGGTGAAAAAGGCAGCAAGGTGAAACTGGGTGTTTACCGTCCGGGCGAAAAGGACTTGCTTCATTTCACTGTTATCCGTGGAAACATTCCAGTGAAGAGTATCGATGCCGCCTATATGATTAATGAAAAGGTAGGCTACATAAAAGTCAACAAGTTTGGTGAAACCACTTATCCGGAACTGCTTATCGCACTGGCCAAACTGAATCAGAAGAACTGTGAAGGCCTGATTGTCGACCTGCGTGGAAATACGGGAGGTTACATGGCTGCTGCCATCCAGATGGTCAACGAGTTCTTGCCAAACAACCGTCTGATTGTCTACACCCAGGGACGCAAGTCGCCGCGCGAAGACTACAACTCCAACGGAACAGGAAGCAACCAGAAGATGCCGCTTGTGGTACTGGTGGACGAAGGTTCGGCTTCTGCCAGCGAAATCTTTGCCGGAGCCATCCAGGACAATGACCGCGGTACCATCGTAGGACGCCGTTCTTTCGGAAAAGGTTTGGTACAGCAGCCCATTGAATTCAGCGACGGCTCTGCCATCCGTCTGACCATCGCACGCTACTACACCCCATCCGGACGCTGCATACAGAAACCTTACGAAAAAGGTAAGGAATCGGAATACGAACTCGATTTGCTCACTCGTTATGAACACGGCGAATTCTTCTCTGCCGACAGCATCAAGCAGGATGAAACTGAAGTATATCACACCCGCCTGGGCCGTCCGGTATACGGAGGAGGAGGTATAATGCCCGACATTTTCGTACCACAGGACACAACCGGCATGACCTCGTACTTCCGCATGGCTGCTAACCGTGGACTGATTATCCGCTACACATTCGACTATACCGACCAGAACCGCAGCACCTTGCAGAAATATGATACTCCGGAAAAGATGGAAGCTTACCTGAAAGGACAAAACCTGCTGAATAAGTTTGCCGCATGGGCGGAGAAAAAGGGCTTGAAGCGCCGTAACAACCTGATGATGAAGTCACGCCGCTTGTTCGAAATGAGTTTGTACGGAAACATTATCTATAACATGCTGGGTATGGAAGCATACGTGGAATATCTGAATGAATCGGACAAGACCGTACTGAAAGCCGTAGAAATTCTGGAAAAAGGTGAATCTTTCCCTCAGGCTCCAAGCCCGCAAGCAGCTACTGACAAAAAGGAATGATACCTTATGGATAAAAAGGAACTGCGACGGTTAATCGCACAAGAAAAACGGAATTATTCCGTTGCTCAAAAAACTGAATGGTCTTCCAGCTTGTTTCAAAAGCTGGAGGACCATCCATTGTTTTTGCAGGCACACACTCTCCTGCTCTATCACTCGCTACCCGATGAAGTACTGACTCACGAGTTCATCAAGCGCTGGCATCCATACAAGCGCATTGTGCTTCCACTTGTCAAAGGAGATGAACTGGAATTCCGATATTATGAAGGGGAAGATTCATTACAAATCGGTGCTTTCGGCATTGAAGAGCCCACCGGTAGCCTGGTAGAAAATCTGCATGAAATAGAGCTGAGTATTATTCCTGGTGTGGCCTTCGACTGCTCAGGCAACCGGTTAGGACGTGGAAAAGGATATTACGACCGCGCCTTGACCAAACTGCAATCCTATCGCATAGGGGTATGCTTTCAATTGCAACTGCTGCCACATATTCCCGTAGAAGCCACAGACCTGCCCATGGACGAAATATGGACAGAACAAGGCTGCGTATTCAGCGGAACACAATGTTCACAATAACCTGGGAGCCGACCTGGGCATTCAGGTTACGAATCAGCATTTCACGTCCCATCATCAGTTCCTGACGAATCACGGAAGAAGAAAGACTGACATAAAGTACCTGGTTTTTAATAAAAAGATTCGTGGTGTAACGGGTAATGACCGGTCCCACCACATCTTTCCAGGCATCCACCAGACGATATTCATTCAAAGGAGTCTCCAGCCCTTGCTGGCGGAGAAACTGCCGGAGCACATCGCCAATCTGTTCAGTGTTATTCCGCTTCATAAGACTCCTTTCGTTCGGACACTTCTCCGTTTTCCACCTCAAACAGTTTGTAATCGCCCTCTATCTTTTTCAAGATACGGTCCAGATGGTCACGGTTGGTATCGGTAATAAAAATCTGTCCGAAATTATCTCCTGCCACTAATTTGACAATCTGCTCTACACGAAGTGCATCCAGTTTGTCGAAAATATCATCCAGCAGAATCAAAGGAGTCGTACCGCTTCCGGTACGCTTCAAAAATTCAAACTGTGCCAGCTTGAGGGCAATCAAGTAGGTTTTGTTCTGCCCCTGAGAACCTTCCCGCTTCATGGGGAATTCTCCCAACTGCATAATCAAATCGTCCTTATGAATGCCTTTCAAGGAATACCCCATCACCCGGTCACGCTGACGATTGGCACGCAGCAAGGCAAGCAAATCACCCTCTGCCGCATGCGACTGGTAAGAAAGCTTTACCTCCTCCTGGTTTTGGGATATATAAGAATAGTATGACTGGAAAATCGGAATAAACTCATCGATGAACTGCTGACGTTTACGAAATACCACTTCACCCGTAGAAGCCATCATCTCTTCCCATACGTTCATCAGTTCTTCGTCGGGCTCCAGTTCCGCTTTCAGCAACGTATTACGCTGTACCAAGGCTTTATTGTAGCGAATCAGCGCATCCAGATATTCCCGGTCGAACTGCGAAATCACCACGTCCATGAATCGTCTTCTTTCCTCACTCCCCCCGGCAATAAGCAACGTATCAGCCGGAGAAACCATCACTAAAGGAATCAATCCGATGTGGTCGGACAAGCGGGTATACTCTTTCTTATTCCGCTTGAACTGCTTCTTCTGCCGACGCTTCAACCCGCAATACACTTCTTCCGGATCACCGTCTTCTGTTTCATAAAAACCTTGCAGCACAAAGAAGTCCTGTTCGTGCCGTATATTCTGAGAATCAATAGGGTTAGTTGCACTCTTACAAAAAGAAAGATAATACACAGCATCCATCAGGTTGGTCTTTCCCATCCCGTTCTTTCCGATAATGCAGTTCATCTTGCGGGAAAAAGCCAGCTCGGCCTGTTCCAGATTCTTATAGTTTAATATCGAAATGCGTTTAAGCCACATAAAAACAATCACTATTTGGGATACAAATTTAACAATAAAAGCAAGATTGATTAAAAAAACTGCCCGCAAATTTCATTTATACACATAAATCAACTACTTTTGCTGTCCAAATACGTGGATTGGAAAAATAATAAAAAACAAATATCAAATGACTGAACAAAAACACACTAATGACCCATTGAATGTAGACGAAGCGCTCAGCACTTCAGAAGCATTCCTAATTAAAAACAAGAATGTACTTTTGGGAGCAGTAGTCGCTCTGGTAGTTATCGTCGGAGGTTTCCTCGGATACAAACATTTCATTTCTGAACCGAATGAACTGAAAGCTTCAGAAGCTATCTTCAAAGGTGAACAGTATTTCGGAGCTGACAACTTTGAAGTTGCCTTGAAAGGTGACAGTCTGGGATATGCAGGTTTTGTGAAACTGGCAGACGAATTCAGCGGTACAGATGCAGGAAACCTGGCAAACGCATACGCAGGACTTTGCTATGCACAGTTAGGCAAATACGAAGATGCTATCAAATATCTGGATAAATTCAGCGGTGATGATTTACTGGTTGCTCCTTCAGTAATGGGAGCTCTGGGAAACTGCTATGCACAGACTGGACAGCTTGACAAAGCTGCCGCTACTTTGCTGAAAGCAGCCGACCGTGCCAACAGCTTGTCAATTAGCCCGATTTTCCTGATTCAGGCTGGACAAATCCTGGAAAAACAAGGAAAGAATGCAGAAGCCGTAGAAGCTTACAAGCAGGTTAAAAATAAATACGGTAACTCATATCAAGCAATGGATATCGATAAGTACATCGAACGTGCTTCTTTGAAATAAACCACAAGAAACATACTTCTATTAGTATAAGTATCATTCAGGCCGGACCGAGGTTTTTCGGTCCGGCTTTTTTCTTTAACATACAAACTTAAAAAGACAAACAATATGGCTACAGCTTATCACAATCTTTCAGATTACGACTTTAACTCCGTACCCGATGCCTCACAGATGCGCTTCGGTATCGTAGTATCTGAATGGAATCATAACATTACGGGAGCTTTACTTGAAGGAGCAGTCAACACATTGAAAAAACACGGAGCAAAGGATGAAAACATCCTGGTATATTACGTTCCGGGTAGTTTCGAACTGACTTTCGGCTCATCACAACTTGTTAAAAGTGGAAAAGTAGATGCAGTCATTGCATTAGGCTGCGTAGTACGTGGCGATACGCCTCATTTTGACTATGTGTGTGCCGGAGCTACCCAAGGCATTACAGAACTGAATGCAACTACCGATACACCAGTCATTTACGGCCTCATCACAACTAATAACATGCAGCAGGCAGAAGACCGTGCCGGAGGGAAATTAGGAAATAAAGGTGACGAATGTGCAATTACAGCAATAAAAATGATCGATTTTATTTGCAAGTTAAAAAAATAATCGTACCTTTGCATCGCAATTGAGAAAAGCACTAAACCTTGATTGCAGACGGGCAAATACCAGAGTGGCCAAATGGGGCAGACTGTAAATCTGCTGGCTTACGCCTTCGGTGGTTCGAATCCATCTTTGCCCACTAAAAATTGCGGAAGTAGCTCAGTTGATAGAGCATTAGCCTTCCAAGCTGAGGGTCGCGGGTTTGAGCCCCGTCTTCCGCTCTTTTTAAAATATTGTTGGGCAAGTACCAGAGTGGCCAAATGGGGCAGACTGTAAATCTGCTGGCTTACGCCTTCGGTGGTTCGAATCCATCTTTGCCCACTAAAAATTGCGGAAGTAGCTCAGTTGATAGAGCATTAGCCTTCCAAGCTGAGGGTCGCGGGTTTGAGCCCCGTCTTCCGCTCATGAAAAAAGCCTGTCTTTCGACAGGCTTTTTTCGTATCCTTTTCTTGCTTATTTCCGGAAAGGAGGTTTCACTACCTGCGCTTTCAGTTTTCTTCCACGATTGTCCAGATAAATCTCCGTACCCGGCTTACTGTATTCGGTCTTCACGTATCCCATACCGATACCTATCTTACGCATAGGAGACATGGTTCCTGAAGTAACCTGACCGATAGGCTCTCCGGCCTCATTCAGCAACGCATAGCCATGACGGGGAATTCCACGGTCAATCATCTCAAAACCTACTAATTTCCGGCTGACACCTTCTGCTTTTTGTTTCTCCAATGCCGCACGATTGGTGAAATTCTTACCCTCCACAAACTTGGTAATCCAGCCCAATCCGGCTTCCAACGGAGAGGTTTCATCAGTAATGTCATTCCCGTACAGACAGAAGCCCATTTCCAGACGCAGTGTATCGCGAGCACCCAAGCCTATCGGCTTGATGCCAAACTCCTGACCTGCTTCGAAAATCGCATCCCAGATTTTCATGGCTACTTCCGGATAAAAATATAATTCAAAGCCCCCGGCTCCGGTGTATCCGGTATTGGAAATAATCACATTCGGTACTCCAGCCAATTCACCAACTTTGAATGTATAATAAGGAATGGATGACAAATCTACAGAAGTCAGTTTTTGAAGCGTTTCGCAAGCCTTAGGCCCCTGAATGGCCAACTGTGCCATACGGTCGGAAGAATTCTCTAGTTCTGCTCCTACCCGATTATGAGCCATGCACCAATTCCAGTCCTTTTCAATGTTAGCGGCATTGACAACCAACATGTATTTATCCGGTTCGTATGCATACACCAACAGGTCGTCCACAATCCCTCCGGTCTCATTAGGAAAACAAGTGTACTGCACCTTGCCCGGTGTAAGCACAGCAGCGTTATTGGAAGTCACTTCCTGAATAAATTCGAGTGCATGAGGGCCTTTTACCCAAAATTCACCCATGTGAGAAACATCGAAAACACCTACCGAATGGCAGACTGTGAGATGTTCATCAATAATTCCTGAATATTCAATTGGCATGTTGTAACCCGCAAACTCATGCATCTTGGCTCCGAGTGCAATGTGTTTCTCGGTAAATGGAGTTGTTTTCATAAGGTATATATTAAGGTTGATAAATAAGTTGCGAGTCCGACCTCGGCAAGGCGAACCCGCAATCGTTGTATAATTAGCAGTATCTTTTAGCAGTAAGTTCCGCAATCTTTACCACCACGTTCATGGCTTTTTCGATAGACTGTACAGGAACAAACTCATAACGTCCGTGGAAATTCAATCCGCCAGCAAAGATATTCGGACACGGAAGTCCTTTGAATGAAAGTTGCGCACCGTCCGTGCCTCCACGAATTGCTTTTACTTTCGGAGTCACCCCAGCTTCCTGCATTGCTGCAAAAGCTATATCAATGATATACATCAACGGTTCCACCTGCTGGCGCATGTTATAGTACTGGTCTTTCAGCTCTACGGTAACCGTACCCTCTCCGTACTTCTCGTTCAACTGTGCAGCATAGTTCAGCAAAGCCTGCTTACGTGCTTCAAACTTCTCACGGTCATGGTCGCGAACAATATATGAAAGCACCGTATTTTCCACTTCACCTTCCATACCAATCAGATGATAGAAGCCTTCGTATCCTTCCGTCGTACCCGGCGTTTCATTTGCAGGCAATAGAGAAGCATATTCATTGGCCACCAACAAAGAGTTAATCATCTTGTTTTTTGCATATCCTGGGTGTACATTGCGTCCCTTTACCCGAATCTTTGCAGCTGCAGCATTGAAATTTTCAAATTCCAGTTCGCCAACTTCTCCTCCGTCCATGGTATAAGCCCACTTCGCACCAAATTTCTCCACATCAAACTTGTGAGCTCCCAGACCGATTTCCTCATCCGGATTAAAACCGATACGAATATCACCATGCTTGATTTCCGGATGTGCAATCAGATAAGCCACCGCACCTACAATTTCTGCAATTCCGGCTTTATCGTCCGCCCCCAACAAGGTATGACCGTCGGTCACAATCAAATCCTCACCTACATGATCCAGCAGTTCCGGGAAATTAGCAGGAGACAGAATGATATTCTCCTCCGCACACAGAGGAATATCCTTTCCATCGTATTTCTCTACGATACGCGGTTTCACATTCTCTCCGCTCATATCGGGACTGGTATCCATGTGGGCAATAAAGCCTACCACCGGAACCTCATGGTCCACATTCGAAGGAAGTGTGGCAAACAAATACCCGTTTTCGTCCAAGGAAATATCTTTCAATCCCAGTTCCTCCAGCTCCGTTTTCAGGTATTGCGCAAATACCATCTGCTTCGGCGTACTCGGAGTGACACCGGTCGATTCGTCCGACTGCGTATCAAAAGTCACATACTTTAAAAAGCGTTCAATTACTGTCATATCACTTTATTGTTTACAAATATCTTACTTTTGTAAAAGTAAAAAATACCCAGAGAATGACCAAAAGACTTACCATTTTTTATCAGAACGCAAGGATGATTTACCTACTTACGGCGAAAATTCAGACACCAGTCTGCCTTTTATAATAAAATTACGGTTCTCGGAGCAAAAAAAGTGAAAAAGTGCGTTTATCACTGACCGATAACGCATTACACCGCAAACTTCGGAAAAGGTAACAAGAGCAAAAAAGCAAGGAAATGAAAGGTAATGAGGGTGTACGGTTTTCAAATCATTACCCGATAACTAAGTAAAGTTTTTCTTTGTGTCGTCACGTTTCATCGCTCTGCGTTAGTTTGCATATCAATGTATAACTCGCTGATAACTAATTTTGTAACCAAAAAAGATTAGATTATGCGAAGTACATTTAAGGTGCTGTTCTACGTGAACGGGAGCAAGGAGAAAAACGGTATTGTCCCCATTATGGGACGAGTGACAATCAACGGTTCTGTGGCTCAATTTAGTTGCAAGCAGAGCATCCATAAAGACCTATGGGATGTGAAAGGCAACCGAGCAAAGGGCAAAAGCAAAGAATCGAGAGACATCAATTTGGCTTTGGATAACATCAAGGCTCAAATCATCAAACACTACCAACGCATTTCGGATAGAGAAGCGTTCGTAACTGCCGAAATGGTACGCAATGCCTATCAGGGTATAGGAACAGAGTATGAAACCTTGCTCCGAGCATTTGACAAGGAGAACGAAGCCTTTGCCAAACGAGTTGGCAAGGATCGTTCTCTAAGTACATATCAAAAGTACCTCACCGTAAGAAAATATCTTGCGGAGTTTATCAAGGTACACTACAAGCGTACAGATATAGCAATGAATGAACTAACAGAAGATTTCATTCGTGATTATTGCTTGTATCTGAGAAATGAGGTAGGATTGGCTCAGTCATCAGTGTGGATATACTCCATACCATTGAAGCACATTGTAACCACTGCTCACTACAATGGGAAAATAGCAAGAAACCCATTTGCCCAATACAAGGTTGACCCCGACCACAAGGAACGAGGTTTCTTAACAGAAGAAGAGTTGCAAGCCTTTACAACTATTGAATTGAATAATCCCGATTTGGAGTTGGCAAGGGATTTATTCGTGTTCGGTTGTTGGACTGGAATATCGTTCATCGACATTAAAAACCTTACAACGGAGAATATCACAATGCTTGGTGGTTCTCCTTGGATTGTATCGAAACGACAAAAGACAGGCGTACCGTTCCAAATCAAGTTAATGGATATACCTATGCAGATTATCAAGCGATATGAGCCATACAGAATAAGTAACAATCTATTCAACATCGGCAGCCACGACACGATAAACAAACGTATCAAGGAGGTAGCCAAAATGTGCGGTATTGAGAAGCGAACTTCGTTCCATCTGAGTAGGCACACATTCGCAGTATTAGCCTTGAACTATGGTATGCCAATAGAGAGTGTAAGCAAGATTCTCGGACATACCAATATAACCACAACACAGCGATACGCCAAAGTTACCAACATCAAACTTGAACACGACATATCGATGTTCGAGAGCAGGATTAGCGGACGGTTTGCTATTTAGGGTACGATACCTTGAAGATGACTTGCGGGCGAAAAGAGAAACCGATATAATCTCTTATCGTCCGCAAATTGTTTTTGCCCAAGTGAAACAAGCAAATCCTTGTAACACCTTTTTATTTTTGTTGAATTGTTGAATATGGTAATAAATGTATTGATAATAAGCAATATACACTCTCAACAAAATCTCAACAAGCCAAAAGGTACGTTGAGACATAAGCGACCTACGTTCGTTGATTTCTCTTTTGGTGAGTGATTTGTTGAGAATGTGTTGAGAGAATATCACTTTGAATATAAGCACCTTACACCCTCTATTCATCAAATCAACAAATTTTCATCGACAACAAAACCGTATGTATAAGTTCCAATCCGAGAAGCGGAACAAGCCCCAACCGCAAGACATAGGGCAATGGCGAAACACAATGCAGGACTGCATACCGTAATGCCGACCTTACGGCACAACGGCAGGCAGGGCGGAGTGCCTGCGAGAAAGTGAGATAACAAGAATGCGAGAGGTCGCAAACAAGTTTAGAAAAGGTGGCTCAATTTTCAATCAGTATTTCCATTCCGTCACTCGACCGTTTCCTAAGCTCGCCTGCAAAGGTAGTACAGACCGTATTTGAAAGTTGAAAGGTCGGGCGACAAGTCGTTTCGGGCAGAATCTGCCTCCTGCGGAGAGTATTCATCCCGAAAACCTTTCACCTTTCAATCCTTGTACTTAACAATGCAGACGGCAACGGAAACAATCGACCGACGGAAAAGTAATTAACAGAAAAGAACAGCGTATAAACAGGCTCTACAATTGATAACCCGATTTGTACGCTGTTCCTGCTTCTATATATGGAGAGATGTTTTTTAGGAATCATCAAAATTGGGCAGACGAGAAACTGCACTCCCTCCAGAAATGTAATCCTACCTACCGCAATCTGTTGGTTGTATATGACAACAATCTTTCGTTAATTGAATCAGGAAATGCTATCTGAGCAATCAAAAACCGTCAATGACAGTGGACGCAGCAAACCCTCGGTTTGGAAGTGTAGCGAGGTTATCTTTCGGGATGCCGAAAAATGCCGTCAAGCCGACATTCGCACCCGAAAACCTCGCTCCACTCTGAGGTGGAGGCAATCCGCTCCCGATGGTCGCAGATTGGGAAATTCTATCGAATAGGGGAAGTCGTGGAAGCCTTAGGATTGCCGACAAGCAAAAGCCAAAAACGAGGGCTGAAACTCTAAAATAAAAGTCGTAAAACAAGCCTTATACAAGCAAGTTATTACGACCTTTATATGTACTATTGAATAATATCTATTTTAGACTGAAATATTTATATAGTGGAGCAACCATCAATGATTGATAGATTTGGTCGTTCTCTAATAATGATTTAATTTCCTCTTCACTCATGAGGTGCACCGTCAATTCTTCAGTTTCGTCCAACGACTGATTGGATATTTTTTCTACACCTGTTGCAAGAAAGCAATGTGTCAAGTTGCTCATTGAACCAGGATTAGGAGCAATGGTCATTAGCTTACTCCATTCGCCATTTCCGTAACCTGTTTCTTCAAGCAGTTCGCGTTGAGCCGCTTCAAGAGGCTGTTCGCCCTTCTCCATCACTCCACAAGGCAGTTCGATACTATTCACGCCTAATCCGTGACGGTATTGTTTCTCCATGATAAATTGACCATCCTTAGTTATGGCGATTACATTTACCCAGTCTGGATATTCAAGGACATAGTACTCCTCTATGATACGTCCGTCAGGCAACTCTACTTTGTCCCGTCTTGCCGTAAGCCACGGTCTTTGAATGATGTACTCTCTATCGAGAACTTTCCATTTGCTAAGTTTCTTGTCCATATTCTATTACTATTTCATTGGGTGTATTGAATCTGTATTCACTGTTGATGCCTGCACTATTACGGCATCCCCATAATGCAAGTCCGAAATCCACTCCTGCAGAATGGGCACATAGACTATCATATTCCGTATCGCCAATATATATGGCTTCTGATGCAAGGATTTGATTCCGATTCAGATAGGTCAATATGGGGTCAGGATATGGCTTAGGCTTAGGTGAATCATCCACACATATAATGGAATCAAAGTAGTGGCTAATTCCGTGAGGTACAAAATCCATTTCAAACTCAGACTTCGTTTTAGAAGTTATTATCCCCAAACGATAACCTTTATCACGCAACGCTGACAGAGTATCATTTATTCCATCAAACAGACCTATACTTTTGTGATATTTCTGCATCATCTCATTCCAATATTCGTTAGCTCCGATTGTATCCTCAATACCTAATCTTTCAAGCGCTACTTTTCCGGGTATTCCCAAAGCAAAGCATAACTTATCTATTGGGATAGATATATGTGAATACTGCATTACAGTATCTTGTAAACTATGCAAAACCGCAAATTCAGTGTCAAGCAAAGTTCCGTCAACATCGAATATTATATGTTTATATTTCATTGGCTTTTGTAAAAACTTTGATTATAACACAAAAGTACTCAAAATATAATGTAATAACCAAAATGAAGGACTATTATTTCCTTGTCTACATTTCTTTTATTACCTTTGTACCATCAGAGTTATCACATTGGAGCATAATAATGAAGAACTCAGAAATACGAACGGTTGCTATCTCGTTACCCAATTTTCAAGCATTCCGAATAACCGTCTAATTACAAGATAATTGCAAATTCTGCGATTTTTTAAGTTAAAAAGACAAGGGAATCCAAAAACTCTTAAAATAAGCCCAATCAGATTCGACTCTTTTTTTGTAATTTTGTCGTATGAAAAAATACTTACTCATTTGCATCTATTGCCTGTTCATCGTAGCAGGATATGCACAAGAATCTCTTCAAGACAGTCTGCCACACCATCAATTGACAGAAAAAGAGCTCAAGAAACAGAAAAAAGCAGCCCGCAATTTTCATTATAACATATTGGGAGGACCGAGTTATACCCCTGATTTTGGCTTGCTGATAGGCGGAAGTGCCCTGATGACATTCCGCATGAACCCGAAAGATACCACCATGCACCGTTCAGTTATCCCTGCTTCCGTAGCTTTCATGTTCAACGGGGGACTAAATCTGGTGGTAAAACCACAGCTTTTCTTCAAGAACGACCGCTTCCGTATTTTCGGACAGTTTACATTCAAGAATACCCAGGAAAACTTCTATGGCGTAGGATATAATACCAATAAGAATTATGTACGCAGTGACACGACCAGCCAGTATCGCTACAGCGGCATACAGATTAACCCGTGGTTCCTTTTCCGTCTGGGAGAAAGCAACTTTTTTGCAGGGCCACAGATTGACATTACCTACGACCACATTATGGATCCGGCCAAATATCTGGTGGAACAGCCTGACTACAAACGTGCAGGAGGTACCGCCGACGGCTACAAGGATTTCAGTTCCGGGGTAGGTTTCCTGCTTACTTACGACACACGCGACGTTCCAGCCAACCCTTACAAAGGTCTCTACTTCGACTTAAGAGGACTGATATACCAGAAGTTTTTAGGCAGTTACTCTAACTTCTCTCATCTGGAACTGGACTACAGACAGTACAAGAGCGTCGGGAAACGAAAGGTAGTGGCATGGACGGTACAAAGCAAGCACTCTTTCGGGCACAATCTTCCGCTGAATAAATACGTACTGAGCGGTACTCCTTTCGACTTGCGAGGATATTACATGGGGCAGTACCGCGATAAATCTTCGCACGTGGCACTGGCCGAATATCGCCAGATGTTCAATACAGACCAGAGCAATTGGATTAAAAGAGTAATCAATCGTCTAGGCTTCGTAGCCTGGGGAGGATGCGGATTTATGGGACCTACGCCTGGAAAAATAGAAGGAGTGCTTCCTAATGCCGGCCTGGGACTTCGCATAGAAGTACAGCCCCGCATGAATGTCCGACTGGATTTAGGACGCGATTTCACCAACAAGCAGAATCTGTTTTATTTCAACATGACCGAAGCATTCTAAAAAAGCACACCGACATTCATCCCTCTTCACCAAAGAGAATTTCAAAGAGTTTTTATGCATAAAAAAGGGAGGTTCGTTTGAACCTCCCTTTCTATATTTATATTCAGCAAAATTCATCAGAAACAGCTGGAACCATCGAAGCAATGTGTACAAACTTTGCACTTCGGCAAGCCAATAGCTTCAATCAAGGTTTCCAGCGTATTGAACTTCAATGAAGTCAATCCGAAACGGGCACGAATACGTTCTACCAGTTCCTTGTATTCCGGAGAATCTGTAGTAGCGTATTTGTCGAGTTTAGCATTTTCATCACCCTCAATTTCCTTGATGATACGACGGGTTATCAACTCCATATCTCCCTTAGAAGATGTAAAGCCAATGAAAGGACATCCGTAAATCAGCGGCGGACAAGCAATACGCATGTGTACCTCTTTTGCTCCGTAATCGTAAAGAATGTTCACATTGTCACGAAGCTGAGTACCACGTACGATAGAATCATCGCAGAACAACAGACGCTTGCCTTGCAGCATGGCACGGTTAGGAATCAACTTCATCTTGGCTACCAGCGAACGCATGCTCTGGTTGCTCGGAGTAAAACTTCTGGGCCAAGTCGGGGTGTACTTGGCTATAGCACGATGATAAGGAATTCCCTTACCTTCTGCATAACCTAAAGCCATACCTACCCCCGAATCAGGAATACCGCAGGCACAGTCCACTTCAGATTCATCTGTCTGTCCCATCTTGTATCCGCTCATGAAGCGAACTTCTTCCACATTCTTACCTTCATAACAAGAAACAGGGAAACCGTAATATACCCACAAGAAAGAGCAGATCTGCATCTTCTCGTTCGGTTTGCGAAGCTGTTCAAGACCGTCGGCACGCATGCGCAGAATTTCACCCGGTCCTACATATTTGTCAATTTCAAAATCCAGGTTCGGCAAACTGCTTGACTCGCTGGTGGCAGCGTATGCCCCATCCTTCTTTCCGATGATAATTGGTGTACGTCCCCATTTGTCACGAGCCACAATGATACCATCTTCAGTGAGAATCAACATAGAGCAGGAACCCTTGATTTTGTTGAATACATTTTCAATGCCATCCACAAAATCCTTTCCTTGTACAATAAGCAATGCTACCAGCTCCGTAGGGTTGGTTTTTCCCATGCTCATCTCCGAAAAGTGCATATTGTTGCTCAACAACTCCTGCACCAGTTCATCCATGTTGTTAATCTTCGCTACCGTTACAATGGCAAAACGTCCCAAATGAGAATTAATCATCATCGGTTGAGGATCCGTATCACTGATGACACCAATTCCCGCCTTTCCCTTGAACTTAGGAAGTTCACTCTCGAACTTCGTGCGAAAATAAGAACTCTCCAGATTGTGAATCGAACGTATGAAACCCTCGCCTTCGGCGTATGTCGCCATTCCGGCGCGTTTCGTTCCTAAATGTGAATTATAATCCGTACCGTAAAATAAATCGGTCACGCATTCAGCCTTAGAGACTGTTCCGAAAAAACCACCCATTCTGTATGTATGTTATTTAGTTGTTATGATTTTCGGGTACAAAAATACAGAAAAAAACGGGAAGTCATTGCCAAGCTTTTTCTATAAACATATTTTTTAATACAATGAGTGAACAATTTCATCCTTCCGCTTGTTTATACATCATAACTCCTTTACAGAATCCCCCTTTTCCAACAAGGGAAGAAGCCGCACGTAAATCATACAAAGGGCTTAACTAGACTTTACACTATGTACAAAAGCCGCCGTACAACACCGGCGGCTTTTCTTTTTCCTTATTTATAAACACAAAAAAAGTTGAACAAAACTGTCCAACTTTTCTGAGCCTCTTGTCGGATTCGAACCAACGACCCCGAGATTACAAATCACGTGCT
>OGEB01000016.1_pt1 | contig 151756 bp, 141 predicted proteins | sample 1570541 | NCBI WGS metagenome assembly OGEB01 (sample SAMEA2581975, study PRJEB24529) | metagenome | biome: Human gut stool | place: China | collected 2011 | reverse complement strand
AGCATAAGGTCGAACATTCTTGAGAAAAAAGTGTAAACCAATATTGACAATATCACTTTACTGGCTGTGTAACTCATACGGCTTGTATATGATGGGCGAGACAAACATGGAAAGTCATGCGATCATGGGAAACAGCAATGCGATGGGATTATTCTATGAGCTTGGCATGGATCGAACAGAGACAGCGTATGAGCGGTTAAAAAATAATCCGGCGATCGTAATCTGGTCTATCGGAAATGAGATGGTTTATACTTCAGATGCGAACCATTCAAACGGTTTGTTCCGTGATATGATCTGGTACTTCAAAGACAATGACCCTACAAGACCGGTACACAGTGAAGGTCAGACGGACAGTATGGGTGTAGACATGGGAAGTAACATGTATCCAAGTGTAGGTACCGTTCAGGGAAGAGCAGGAGAAGGGAAAATTCCATATGTAATGTGTGAGTATGTTCATGGTATGGGAAACTCAATTGGAAACTTGAAAGAGTACTGGGATGCAGTGAGAAGTTCTGAGAATATGCTCGGCGGATTTATCTGGGACTGGGTAGACCAGGCGAGAGCGGTCGATTTGAATGATCTTGGTTCTACTTATAAGATGACAGACAAAACAGGTGTGAGCGGAGAGGCAGTTGGATACGAAGAAGACTGGAAGAACGATGCAGGAGAAGAAAGTCTGAATGGCGGTAAATCATTCTCAGGCTACACTGTTATGGAAGACAATGAGAAATATAATGCGGCGCTTTCAGGAACTGGAAAAGAATTTACGTTTGAGGTAATGGTAAAACCGGCATCTACATCACAGAACAGTGTACTTCTTTCCAAAGGAGATACACAGGTTGCATTGAAGACACAGAGCAGTGGAAGTGGATTGGAATTCTTCGTGTATAACAACGGAAGCTGGAAGAGTACATCCTGTGGATTCCCAGAGGATTGGACAGGTAAATGGCATCAAGTAGTCGGTGTATATGACAAAGGTAATTTAAAGATTTATGTAGATGGAGAAAAACTTTCAGAAAATACGGTGCAAGATAGTATTGCTTCAAGCAGCAGACCGGTTGGTATCGGATATGATGCGGAAAAAGGACGAAAAGTGGACGGAGAAATTTCAATTGCACGTATTTACAATAAAGCGTTAAGTGCAGAGGAAATTAACGGACAGAGAAAAGCAGTTCCAGATATCGCAACGGATGACAGCAGTGTACTGCTTTGGATGGATTATGCGGATGAGCATGAGACAGCACAGGTTACAGGATGGGATTATTACGCAACAGAAGAGGCTCATACAAACCTGTATTCAGAGGAAATCAAAGGAAAATTCTATGGATACGGCGGTGACTGGGGAGACTCTCCAAACGATGACAGTTTCTGTCAGAATGGTATTGTAAGTCCTGACCGTACACCACAACCGGAACTGGCAGAAGTAAAATACCAATATCAGAATTTCTGGTTCAGTGCAGATGTTGCAGATTTAGATGTACGCCAGGTAAATGTGTATAATGAAAATAATTTTAAGAATCTGAATGAGTATGATGTATCATGGTCATTGTTAGAAAATGGTCTTGTTATTCAGGAAGGCAAAGTGGAAGATGTTGATGTTGCTCCGCAGTCTACAGGAAAAATATCAGTACCATTTACAATGCCTGAGACAATTGATGCAGGAAATGAATATCATTTGAACATTTCTGTAACTTTAAAAGAAGATACAGAATGGGCGAAGGCAGGAGCTGAAATGTCCTGGTCACAGATTTCTGTTCCGGTGACAGTAGAGCAGGCTGCCCCTGTGATCAGTGAAGAAAAAGTGACAGTTGCAGAGGATGATGCAGCTTGGAATGTGACAGGAAATAATTTTAGTTTTGCAATTGAAAAAGCAACAGGTACATTGAAAAACTATACATATAACGGTGATATGCTTGTGGAGGAAGGACCGGCTCCGAACTTCTGGAGAGGCACGGTAGAAAACGATAAGACTGCGTTTGACTGGAATTGGGCAAATGCGGCAAAAACAATAAACGTTGAAGAGATTACAGTAGTTGAGAATGAAGCAGGTCAGCAGGTGATTACAGCGAATTTAGTATTCCCTACAGCAGGAAATACGAAAGAGACCATCGTTTACACAGTAAACGGAAACGGAGAAGTAACTGTGAAGATGTCTGTGGATGCAACAAAGAGCGGAATGGGCAATTTCCTTCGTGTTGGTTCTATGATGACACTTCCGGAAGGCTACGAGAATGTAACATGGTACGGAAACGGACCTGTTGAAACATTCAACGACAGAAAGACAAATGGAAGACAAGGTGTTTGGGAAAATACGGTATCTGAATTCTTCTTCCCATATTTGAAAGTAGATGATTCTGGAAACTTAACATATGTAAAATGGATCTCTGTAGATAATGGGGAAAATGCACTTTTAGTTTCTGCGAAAGATACAGTAGAAGCAAGTGCGCTTCACTTTACACCGGATGACATCAATGCGGTAGATCATGTATATGGATTAACGCCAAGAAAAGAGACGATCTTGAGTGTGAACTATGGTTCACTCGGAACAGGTGGAGCTACATGTGGTCCTGGACCTCTTACTCAGTATCAGCTGCCATCCAGCCGAGTTTACGAGTGGGAATTCACAATGATTCCGGCAAAAGCAGATGCAGATGCGCAGGCATTGACAGAGATGGCAAAACCTTATCATCAGGTTTCTTCATTTAACCGTGAAGACTATGACAAAGAGTATGCAGCAGAATTGATTGAAAAAATTGATTCCTTCGTTGCATACAGCTATGACCAGTTAGAGGAAGTAGAGGAATTACAGGCTGATGTGAATGCGATGACAGAAGCGCAGGCTGCAATCGTAAACAAAGATAAAGACAGAAGCAAATTAGTAAAGGAATATGTGGAGGCAGTCAAAGCCTTAGAAAACAAAGAAACTTATATTCAGGATGAGAGCAACAATGCTCTGGAAGTTCCATATGAGTCTTCAGCGAAATTCAAAAAGAATGGAGAGACCGTCGTTATGAATGGAAAACTCGCAGTTCCATTTAACGATGTTCTGGATCCTGTTTTTGAGGGAGATGCATCATTCTCCGTAGAAGTGAATGTGACACCTACAGGAAGCCGCGACTACAATATGTTCACAGGTAAAGGCGATAATGCATTTGCACTTCGTATCCGCGGAACAGAGAGCTTAGATTTCCATATTTATGCAGGCGGAAGCTGGAGAAGTATTGAATACGCAATTCCGGAAAATGAAAGAGCAGACTGGCTCGGAAAAGAACATCAGGTAATCGGTGTATATGACCATGAAGCACATAAAATTCAGTTCTATGCTGATGGAGAATTAAAGAAAGAAACAGCAACTAACACAAATGAGGGTGTGGCACATTCTGATTACAATCTTACAATCGGTGCATGTCCGTCGACAGGAAGATCTTCAGCTGCTGACTTTACATCTCTTCATGTTTACAACAGAGCGCTTTCAGCAGAGGAAGTGAAAGCTCAAAACAGCGAGCAGTTAGCAGTTCAACCGACAGATGAGGCAGTGGCATTGTGGCTTGACATGGAAAACATTCAATTCCACGATAAAGAAAATATTTATCAGGTAGAAATTGATCCGGCAAAAGCAGCAATTGAAGTTGGAAATGAAAAAGAATTTACACTTGTACCGGACAATGCAGATGCAAAAGTGACAAGCGTAAGATGGTCTGTTTTAGATGCAGACGGATTTGATGCAGATGGGGTTAAAGTACAATACAGTGCGAAAGATTACACGAAGGCAACAGTAGTAGTTTCAGAAGAAGCACAGGCAGGCGAATATGTACTGAAGGCAGAAAATGTAAATGGAGAAGAAGAATTGATGGCAGAGGCTCAGATTACTGTCACAGCAAAACCTGAGCAGGAAGACCAGATAATCTTTGATTCAAGCAAGAATAAACTGGACACAGTTCTTCCGGACACAGCACAGTTTACAGAAGGTGAATCGGGAGAAGTGGGTGCTTTGAAGGGATACTTCTCTGTAGATGATGAAAATAAAGTGGTAAACGATGCTATCTCAGGCAAAAATGCGTTTACTGTATCATCGAGAGTTTATGTTCCAGCATCCGTAAAATCTACTGACACAGGTGTATGGGACAAAGATAACCCGCACGAAAAACATAATATGATTGCAAGTATGGGTGACAACAGTTTTGCTTACCGTATCTACTACGATAAGAACAGAAAAGATATTCATATTGATGCATTTATCAGTGATGGAAGTTCATGGCTGCAGGCAACGACAGGACAGCTTCCGAGTGATTTCTTTGATAAATGGCACACATTATCCGTATCTTATGATGGTAAAACATTGAAAGTATATGTAGATGATGCAGTGACGGAAAAAGCAGGAGAAAAATCTGTTCAGAAGAGTGAGAATACATTCTCTGTAGGTTACGAGCCACAGAAAGAGGGAAGAAAATCTGAACTCACATTTGAGCAGGTACGGGTATTTAATCAGGCATTGACAGCAGAACAGTTGAATGAAGCAACTGATCCGAATGCAGAAAATGTTGTACTCTGGCTTGACTTTGATGTCAAAGAAGACGATTCGGCAACAGAAGCAGATAAGCTGAATTTACAGAATCTGATCAATGAATGTAAAGACATGAAAGAAGCAGATTACTTTGGAAAAGGCTGGACAGAAATGCAGACAGCACTAGGTGCAGCAGAGGACGTATTACAGAAAGATGCGCCTACAAAAGAGGAAGTAAAGAACGCTTATGATGCATTGAGAGATGCGAAAGGTCAGCTTGTATTCATTGGTGATTTGAAAGCAGTCGTTGATGGCGCAAAAGAAATCGTTGAAAACAAAGATTCTTACACGAAGGACTCTTACGAAGTATTCGAGACAGCATTAAATGCAGCAAAAGCAGTTCTTGAAAAGGAAGAATCTACTCAGGAAGAAGTCAACAATGCGAAGATCGCACTGTTAGATGCACAAAATAAACTTGTGAAAAAAGCAGATATCACTACTTTGAAAGAGGCGATTGCGAAAGCAGCAGAGATCAAAGAAGAAGAGGTTACTCCATCTTCATGGGAGAGAGTTCAGGCAGCGAAAGCAGCAGCAGAAAAGGTAGTTGCAGATTTTGAAAAAGATGAGACAAGTGTAACACAGAGTCAGATTGACGCAGCTGCAAAAGCGCTTCAGGATGCACTGGATTCTGTGCAGAAACGTGCAGACTTCACAGCACTTCAAGAAGCTGTGGACCGCATCAGCAAATTGCAGCTGGACGGCTACACAGAGGAAAGCGTAAAAGTGTTGAAAGATGCATTAAAAGAAGCAGAGGCTGTTTTGGAAGAACAGGAAGCAACTCAGAATACAGTAGATGAGATGTTGACAAAATTACTTGCGGCAGAGGAAGCTCTGACAAAAGAGGAAACAATTGAGAAAGCAGATTTGGAAGATTTGATCAACTATGCAAAAGCACAGCAGAGCAAAGAGGAATACAAATATTTGGTTCCGGTAGTGAAGGAAAGATTTGAGAAGGCTTTGGCAGAGGCAGAGACAATCTACGGAAAAGCAGATGCAACTCAGGAAGAAGTGAATGTAGCTTATGACAAACTGCTTCAGATGGTTCACTATCTTGACTTCACCGGAAACAGTGAGTCATTAAAAGTATTGGTGGACGCAGCAAAAGGCTTGAATGAGAAACTTTACACAGAAAAATCATGGGCAGTGTTTGAAGATGCATTGACAAAAGCAGAAGCTGTACTTGCAGATACAAATGCATTGCAGGAGGAAATCGATGCAGCGAGAGAGGCATTGCATAAGGCGATGGATCAGCTTGTCAAGGTTCCGGTAGATAAGTCAAAACTTCAGACACTGGTAGAAAAATCTAAGAAGTATGAAGACAAATTGAAAGAATACACTCCTGAGACAGGAGAAATATTCAAGGGCGCATTGGATTATGCAAGAGAGATTCTCGCAAATAAAGATGCAACTCAGGAAGAAGTCGATGCAGCATACAATGCATTGCAGAATGCAATCTTTGGATTAAGACTAATTCCGGATAAAGATAAGTTAGATGATTTGATCAAAGAAGCAGAAAAGACAGATTTTGAAAAATATACAGAAGAATCCGGGGCAGTCTTAAGAACAGCAATCGCAAATGCGAAAGCAGTGTTTGCAGACGAGAATGCAACAGAGACTGATGTAAAAAATGCAGAAAAAGAACTGAAGACAGCAATGAAGGGCTTGAAAGTTGCTTCGAATGATGAAAAAGACAATCAAGGAAACAGTAATGGCGGAACATCTGCAAGTAAAGCAGATGAGAATTCACCGAAGACAAGAGATGCCGCTCCTGTAGCAGCAACAGGTGCCGTAATGCTAGCTGCATTCGCACTGGTAGTTGCAATGAGAAAGAGACGGTAGTTGACTGATTGGGGACGTAGTAAAATTGAATTTTACTACGTCCCCAATTGACATTAGCCCTGTCCCTTTTTGAAAAAAGTAGTTGTATATTTTATGGCATGAGTATATAATAAAAAAGGTTGGAAAACTGATTGTGCAAAAAAAGCGGCGAATAAGCCAAATTTATGGAGGGAATTAATATGGGAAAATATTTTGGAACAGACGGATTTCGCGGAGAAGCAAATGTGGTTCTGACAGTAGAGCATGCTTTTAAAGTAGGTAGATTTCTAGGATGGTATTATGGTCAGGAACATAAAGCGAGAGTTGTCATCGGAAAAGATACAAGAAGAAGCAGTTATATGTTTGAGGACGCTCTGTCGGCAGGGCTTACTGCATCCGGTGCAGATGTGTATCTTTTGCATGTAACGACAACACCGAGTGTTTCGTATGTGACACGTACAGAAGATTTCGATTGTGGAATTATGATTTCCGCAAGCCACAATATTTTCTATGATAATGGAATTAAAGTCATCAATGCAAAAGGACATAAACTGGAAGCAGAAGTAGAAGAAAAAATTGAGTCATATATTGATGGAACAGGGGGAGAGATTCCATACGCAACACGCGATGCAATTGGGCGCACGGTAGACTATTCGGCTGGAAGAAATCGCTATATTGGACATTTGATCGCGATGGCAACTCGTTCTTTCAAAGATAAACGTGTGGGGCTTGATTGTTCAAACGGAAGTGCATCTTCGATTGCGAAAAGTGTATTTGATGCGTTGGGAGCAAAGACATACGTGATCAACAGTGAGCCGGATGGAACGAACATCAATAGAAACTGTGGATCTACACATATTCATGTATTGCAGGAGTTTGTGAAAGAAAAGAAATTAGATGTAGGTTTTGCTTACGATGGAGATGCGGACAGATGTCTTGCGGTAGATGAAAATGGTAATGAAGTTGATGGGGATCTTATTCTCTATGTATGCGGAAAATATTTGAAAGAACAGGGAAGACTGAACAATGATACAATTGTAACGACAATCATGTCAAACCTGGGATTATATAAAGCATGTGATAAAGCTGGAATCAAATATGAAAAGACTGCAGTTGGAGATAAATATGTATATGAGAACATGGTGCAGAACAACCATTGTCTCGGAGGAGAGCAGTCAGGGCATATTATTTTCAGCAAATATGCGACAACAGGTGATGGTATCTTAACTTCGTTATTGTTGATGGAAGTTATGCTGGAAAAGAAACAGACACTTGCAAAGCTAACAGAAGAAGTGAAGATTTATCCACAGCTTTTGAAAAATGTAAGAGTATCTGATAAAAAGACAGCAAGAGAAAATGCAGAAGTCATAAAGGCGGTGGAAGCAGTGACGGAGGCACTTGGAAATGATGGACGTATTTTGGTACGTGAAAGTGGAACAGAGCCGGTAATTCGTGTGATGGTGGAAGCATCTACAGATGAACTGTGTGAAAAATATGTAAATCAGGTTGTTGAGGTAATGCATCAGCAAGGACTGATTGTAGGATAAGTCAGAAGAGGGAAAGTAGCGATTCATAGAAGTAGCTGCTTTCCCTAAAATTATCTCTACATAATAACAAATTAATATATTGATATATTGTTTGTTGGGTGATAATATAAAAAATAAAAACAGATTTAGAAAACCATTGCTTAAAGGAGAGGATAACTATGAAAAAGCAAGAGTTACAACATGTTTTTGGAAAGATTTAAAATTCCATTTATATTTTTGTGGGTAGTTTTACTCTTTGAGCCTGTTTTTGTTTCATATTTGGAAAGTAGAGATCAAGATCCCTTTGTTACTGGCAAAACAGAGCGGCTAGGGTGGTAAATAGTTTTACTACCCCAGCTGTTGCAATACAAAGGAACTTCTATGATAATGATGGGCGAAAGACTTGAGAAAAACAAGCTTTTCGCCCTTGCTTTATTTATATAGCCCTATACGTTATGAAATCCTTTTCCGATAATCTCGCTTGTGTTAGAAATCAAAATGAATGCTCCAGGCTCTTGCTGCTTAATAAAATTACGAAGCTTAATAGCCTGCTGGCGGTTCAGTGCAGTAAAAATAATATAGCGGTGTTCACCGGAAAATGCGCCCTGAGCATCCACAATCGTTGCACTTCTCATCAAATCATGTGTGATGAAGTCACAAATGGGTTCGGGATGGCTGCATACAACATTGAAATATTTTGAAAGATTAAAACTTTCGATAAAGTTATCAATCATAAAAGAGCGAATAGACAATCCAAGCAAAGAATATAGACCGGTTTTAATGTCAAAAATAAAGAAACCGGCAATGGTAAATGCCAAATCTGTCAAAAGCAATGCTCGTCCGATGTTGATGCTCGTATATTTTTTAAAAATCGCAGCAATGACATCTGTACCACCACTGGAAGAACCAATGTTAAAAAGTACAGCAGAGCTGAATGCGGGAAGTGCGATTGCAAAGGCAAGTTCCAGCATCGGCTGATCTGTCAGCGGATGGGACATAGGAAAAATACGCTCCAGTAATGATAAAAGCACTGAGAGTAAAATACTACAGTAAGCAGTAGTCAGTGCAAATGTTTTACCGAGAACGATAAGTCCAATCAGTAAAAGGAGCATGTTCATAATAAAGGTAAAATCACTGGCGGACATCACGCCTGTTTTGGCAACTAAAACAGCAAGACCTGTAATGCCTCCGAATGTGAAATTGTTGGCAAATTTGAAAAAGTAAATTCCGATTGCCATCACCAATATACTTCCAGTCAACAGGAAAAAGGATTTTGATTTTTCTTTCATTTGATGTTTTCTCCGTATTCTATTTCTATTCATACGAATTGTAACGCTAGAAACATAAAAAGTCAACGCATTAGAGTGCATAATATGGTAACAATAGAAATAGAAGAGGAGGGATATAAAAATGAACAGATATTTGGCGATTACAGACGTATACGCAAGAGAAATATTAGATTCCAGAGGGAATCCTACAATAGAAGTAGAAGTTTTGGCGGGAGATGAGTTCCTGGGGAGGGCAGCAGTGCCGTCAGGAGCATCTACCGGACAATACGAAGCTGTGGAACTGCGAGATAGAGAGGAGAGGTATGGCGGACTCGGAGTACAACGGGCGGTGGATCATGTCAACACAAAGCTTGCACAGGCGGTCATTGGTCTGAATGTATTCGATCAAGCGCATTTGGATCAAGTGCTTTTAAAAACGGATGGGACACAAAACAAGAGTAATATGGGGGCGAATGCGTTGCTTGGGGTTTCGATGGCTGCTGCGAGAACAGCGGCAAAAGCGTTGCGTATTCCGCTTTATGCCTATCTTGGAGGAGTCAATGCGAAAAAAATGCCGGTTCCGATGATGAATATTTTAAATGGAGGACGGCACGCAGATAATACGATTGATTTTCAAGAATTTATGATCATGCCGGTCGGTGCGTGTTGCTTTCGAGAGGCACTTCGGATGTGCTCAGAAATTTATCACGCGCTAAAGGCATTGCTAAAAGAGCAGGGTTACAGTACAGCGGTGGGGGATGAAGGTGGATTTGCACCTGATTTTAAAGATGCAAAAGAAGCATTACAGTTTATTGTAGATGCGGTAAGAAAGGCAGGATATGAGCCGAGAAAAGATATTGTGATCGCATTGGATGCGGCCGCGACAGAGTTCTACAACAAAGATTTTAAAAAATATGTATTTGAAGGAGAAGGAAAAATGCGGGGCGGTCAGGTAATTCGTTCCGTGGAGGAGATGATTGATTATTATGAGGAACTGATTATGGAATTTCCAATCATGTCTATTGAAGATCCGCTTGATGAAGAAGACTGGGAAGGATGGGAACTTTTGACGACAAGACTTGGAAGAGACGTGCAGCTTGTTGGAGATGATCTGTTTGTCACTAACACAAAGCGTCTTTCGCGTGGGATTGAACAGAAGGTAGCAAATGCGATTCTTGTAAAAGTGAACCAGATTGGGACACTGACAGAGGCATTTGAGGCAATTGAAATGGCGAAAAATGCGGGATATAAGACAATCATTTCCCACCGGTCGGGAGAGACAGAGGACAGCATCATAGCGGATATTGCTGTTGCATTTCAGTCGGGGCAGATTAAGACAGGGGCACCTTGCCGGTCGGAGCGTGTGGCAAAATATAATCAGCTGCTTAGAATAGAAGAACATCTTGGCAATGTGTCATGTTACGAAGATCCATTTAAGCGCTTTTAAGGTGACAGAACAGTAACCTTTTAATAAAAAATATACGAAATCCAATCGAAACGCTTGCAGAATGAACAAACATATGGTAAAATAAGTATGTTATTTATTCAGGAGGTGTGTAAAATGGATATTTTAAAAACAGTATTGATGATTTTATTTGCAATAGATTGTATCGTATTGACTGCGATCGTATTACTTCAAGAGGGAAAGTCAGCAGGACTGGGAACAATCAGCGGTGCTGCAGAAAGCTACTGGGGACAGAATAAAGGACGTTCTATGGAAGGCGCTCTTGTAAAATCTACGAAGTTTGCAGCTGTGTTATTTATCGTATTGGCAGCAGTATTGAATTTGAAAGTATTTGCTTAATCATATACGGGCGAATGAGATTTGCGAAACACTCTTATTGATATAAGAGTGTTTTTTTTACACTGTGCAGAAGGAAGCACTTGTTTTAGACTAGAAAGACAAAGGAGAGAGAATGGATCAGACATTTGAAAGACGAAAAAAATTAATTTATGATTTTATTTGTGATGAATTTTATGTGCCGATGAAGCTGAAAGAACTTGCAATCTTACTGCAAGTACCGAAGGATCAGAGAAAAGAACTGAAAGCGATTATGGATTCGTTGGAAGCGGAAGGCAAGGTACATGTATCTAAAAAAGGGAAGTATACCAAGGGAGAGGCAAAGCGTATCGTAGGGACTTATCAGGCTCATGCGAGAGGGTTTGGCTTTGTTGCGGTAGAAGGGGAAGACGATGATATTTTTATATCAGAAGATGATACAAATGGAGCTTTTCATGGGGATCAGGTTGAAGTGACGATCAAATCGGCACCAGATGGAAAGAGACGGGAAGGAAAGGTTGTGCGGATTTTATCACATGGTACGACAAGGCTTGTTGGATATTTTCAGAAGAATAAAAATTTTGGCTTTGTCGTTCCGGACAATCAGAGGTTTATCAAGGACGTATTCGTGCCGTTAGAGCGCTCGAAAGGAGCAGTCACCGGACACAAAGTAGTTGTGGAACTTACGAAATATGGGGGAGACAATAAAAAGCCGGAAGGAAAGATTGTGGAGATTATCGGGCATGTCAATGATCCGGGGACAGATATTATGTCCATTGTAAAAGGGTACGATCTTCCAATTGAATTTCCGGAAAAGGTGTTGAATCAGGCAGAGCGTGTGGCAAAAGATGTCAGTACGGCAGACATGGCAGGGAGAATGGATATCCGTGACTGGCAGATGGTGACGATTGACGGAGAAGATGCAAAAGATTTGGACGATGCAATCTCCCTGACGAAAGAGGGAGAGAACTATAAACTGGGAGTGCATATCGCGGATGTGACAAACTATGTACAGGAAAAAAGCGCGCTGGATCGCGAGGCTTACAAAAGAGGTACAAGTGTGTATCTTGTGGACAGAGTGATTCCGATGCTCCCCCATATACTTTCTAATGGAATCTGTTCTTTGAATGAAGGAGAAGATCGTTTGGCATTGAGCTGTATTATGACTATCAATGACAAGGGAAATGTAGTAGACTATAAGATAGCGGAGACAGTTATTTGTGTCGACCGCCGAATGACATATACGAGCGTGAAAAAGATTCTGGAAGAACAGGATGAGGAAGAAAGCAAAAAGTATGAAGAATTTGTACCAATGTTTCAGATGATGGAGAAAGTAGCGGGAATTTTACGCGAAAAGCGAAAAAAAAGAGGCTCTATTGATTTTGATTTTCCGGAGACGAAGATGGTTCTGGATGAGCAGGGAAAACCGATTGAGCTGAAACCATATGACAGGAACGTGGCGACAAAGATTATTGAAGACTTTATGCTGCTTGCCAATGAGACGGTGGCAGAACATTATTTTTGGCAGGAGATTCCGTTTGTTTACCGGACACATGAACAGCCGGATGAAGAAAAGATTCAAGAGTTGGCGATTTTTATTAATAATTTTGGGCACTCTATGCACATTGCAAACAATGCAGTTCGTCCAAAAGAGATTCAAAAGCTGCTTGCAAAAGTAGAGGGGACGAACGAGGAGGCATTGATCAGCCGACTGGCGCTTCGATCTATGAAGCAGGCAAAATATACACCGGAAAACACTGGACATTTTGGTTTGGCTACAACGTATTACTGTCACTTTACGTCGCCGATCAGGCGGTATCCGGATCTGCAGATCCATCGCATCATCAAGGAAGATTTGCGAGGCAGAATGAATGACAATCGACGTGAGCATTACGAGAAGATTCTTCCGGAAGTGACGAAACAGTGCAGCGAGAGAGAACGTCTGGCAGAAGAGGCAGAAAGAGAGACGATCAAGTTAAAGAAAGTTGAGTATATGGAGGAGCATATCGGCGAAGTATTCGAGGGTGTGATTTCAAGCATTACCAAATGGGGAATCTATGTGGAACTGCCAAACACGATTGAAGGTCTTGTCCATGTAACTAATATGCATGATGATCATTATGATTATATAGAAGAACGATTTGAGATGGTCGGAGAGCATACACGGAAAGTCTACAAACTTGGACAGACTGTATATATTGTGGCAACAGGGACAGATCGGCTTCAACGGACGATTGATTTTGAATTCGTAGAAAAAGAAGAGGTGGATTATGGCAAAAGAACAGGGGAAACTAATTGCGAATAACAAAAAAGCATATCATGATTATTTTATACTGGACACATACGAGGCGGGAATTTCTCTGCATGGGACTGAAGTAAAGTCCCTTCGCATGGGAAAATGCAGCATCAAAGAAGCATTTATCCGTATTGAAAACGAGGAAGTGTTTGTCTATGGAATGCATATCAGTCCTTATGAAAAAGGAAATATTTTCAATAAAGATCCACTGCGGGTGAGAAAGCTATTGCTTCACAGATCAGAGATTAATAAAATTACAGGAAAGATCAAGGAAAAGGGAATGGCGCTTGTCCCGCTGAAGGTGTACTTTAAAGGAAGTCTTGTAAAAGTAGAGATCGGTCTTGCAAAAGGAAAGAAACTTTATGATAAACGGAACGATATTGCAAAGAAAGATCAGCAAAGAGAAGCACAGAGAGACTTTAAGATCAGAAATCTGGATTAGGAGGATATAGATATGGTACCAAGAACAAAAGAAGAACTCAGTAAACTGGTGACGGAGGCGACTGTTGAGACATACGAGGAACTGACGCCGCAATTGATACAGCTGATTGATCAGACAAAGCACAACGAGAATCTGACGGAAGCACAGAAGCAGGATGAGATTTCGCTTCATATGTTGGGATATGTGAAATCTTGTACGAACGAGATCATCATTGATGTTCTGGCAGAAATATTAGGACTTGACTAAGGAGGAAGATGCTATGAGATATTGTGTGAAATGCGGAAGACAGGTAGAGGACAGTATGAATTTTTGTCCGTCATGTGGTGCACAGATTCCAAAAGAAGAGACACATCATACATATGAGTACGGTAATGGTCAATATACGCAGAATCAGACAGAGCAGCGCAATTTCAGAGAACAAACCGTTAAGGAGGAGGGGACAGACAGAGTGCTGGCAGTGCTTGCATATTTGGGACTGCTGGTGTTTGTGCCGATTTTGTCGGGAAGTAAATCAGAATTTGTCAGATTCCATGCGAACCAGGGACTTGTGCTTTTTATCTGTAGTGTATTGTGGAATGCATTGGACTGGATTTTATCGCGTTTTGTATGGTTCATGGATGTTGGGATTATCTCTTTGGGAGATCTCTTAGGTATTGTAAATTTGGCACTTGTTGTACTTGCAATAATCGGAATTGTGAATGCATGTAAGAGCAAAAAAGAAGAATTACCGTTTATCGGGAACATTGTTTTGTTCCAATAAAAGAAAAAGGGTAAGAGGAGCCGGACAGCCGTTATACAGGCTGTCCGCTTAATTTTGCCTCAACTAAAACGTCGCCTTCATAGCGAAGTTTCAGTGAAAAAAATGGAGCATTTTCAGCGATCAGGCGGTGAAAGATCCGATCTCCTTCCCAGAGATTCAACTGATAGATATCCTTTTTGGGAACCCATTCTAAAGTGCCCTCATCACAGGAAATCATCTCACCTTCGTAGCCGTCGGCAGTATAGAGACACATATATTCAGCGTGTCCGACTTTGTCTGAAATGAATGTGACAATTCCCCGGAACTGATAAGAAGTCAGAGTAAGACCTGTCTCTTCTTTTACCTCTCGTAAAAGGCATTCCTCGGGTGTTTCGTCTTTCTCAAAATGCCCTCCTACACCAATCCATTTGTCTTTATTGACATCATTTTTCTTGGAAACACGGTGCAGCATCAGATAGCAGTCATCTTTTTCTATGTAGCATAAAGTTGTCATTTCCATAATTAGTTTTACCTCCTTGAGATAGTTTGTCAGGATTACTTTACCATGAATTTTTAAACCCAACAATTATATATTGAAAAAATTTTCCGCGCAATGCAGTTGTGAGCGAACAAAAATTTTGATAGAATTGTAGCGGAAAAGAATGTGGGAAGAGAAAAATGAATCATATGCAAAGAAGAGAGCAGTTAAGAGGAATTGCATTGACAATTATTGGAGGAATATTTTGGGGACTTGCAGGTGTTTGCGGACAGTATTTGTTTGAAGAGCGGGGATTGACTGCAAAGTGGCTTGTAAGTGTGCGGCTTGTGCTGGCCGGATTGATATTGCTTCTGACGGTTTGGGCAAAACAAAAAAAGCAGATGTTTGAAATATGGCGCGAAAAAAGAGATGTATTTCAGCTTATAATGTTTGGAATATTTGGGATGGCATTCTGTCAATTGAGTTATTATGTGGCGGTGGAGACATCAAATGCCGGAACCGCAACAGTTCTGCAGTATACGGCGCCGATCATTATTATGCTGTACGTTTCTGTTCGCAATAAAAAAGTACCGCAGAGAATTGAGATGCTGGCGCTGGTTCTGGCTGTCGGGGGAACATTCCTGCTTGCAACACATGGAAATATCACGAATCTTGCCATCTCTACGGAGACTTTAGTATGGGGACTTGCCTCAGCGGTGGCAATGGCGCTTTATAATCTGATTCCGGGAGAATTGATGAAAAAGTTTGGAACATTCAATGTAATTGGATGGGGAATGCTGATTGGAGGAATCTTTTTATGTGTATTTATAAAGCCTTGGCATGTGATCGGCATGTGGGATATCTATACAGTGCTGGCGATGGCGGCGGTAATTTTGGTTGGAACAATTTTGTCCTTTACAACATATATGGAAGGTGTTCGACTAATTGGGGCATCTAAGGCAAGTCTGTTTGCGTCTGTGGAGCCTGTGACAGCCACATTTATGACTGTGGTGTTTATGGGAGCAGCGTTTCAATTTGTAGACTTTATTGGTCTGGCAGGCATATTGGGGGCAGTTCTTATGTTGTCCTTATTGAAAAAAGAATAGCTGGAAAATTTAATCTGATTTGTTTGTAAAAGCAGTACGGAATTCTTTTTTATCGCTGTGCTGCATGGCAGACAGACGTTGTTTGGCAATTTTGCCTGTTTTTCCGGAAAAATGATAGCAGCTATAATTTGTTGTAGTTGCTGTTTTTTTTGTATTCATGATGAGGTAATCCTTTCTTAAAATTTATATATAGTGTTACCGAAAAATACAAATTTATAACAAAAGATGTCTTTCTAAGAAAAACAGTTGTATTTTTGACGAAGATGTGTTAAAGTCTTAGTTGTATAAAAAATTAAAAAAACTCTGGAGAGTCTCAAATATTAGAGCGCCGAAGGTGTACGGCAGACAGAAATGTCTGTTAATCTCTCAGGCAAAAGGACAGGGCAAATGTATGAATTTCAAAGGCCGGTCAAATGACTGGTCTTTCGCTTTGTTTAGGACATATCCGAGTGAGTATGGAATGAGCAGGAGGTTTTTAAATGGAAGCAGTAACAGAAGTAGTGAGTAAGGCGAGTGATTATTTGTGGAATGTCATTTTGATTATTTTGCTTTGCGGAACCGGAATTTATTTTACAATCCGATTGAAGTTTATCCAGATCAGGAAATTTGGTGAAGGGTTTAAACTGGTATTTGGAAATATTTCTCTGAAAGGAGAAAAAGGGAAAAACGGCGAAATGACAACATTTCAATCGCTGGCAACGGCAATTGCGGCTCAGGTCGGGACAGGTAATCTCGCGGGGGCGGCGACAGCGCTGATCGGAGGCGGCCCTGGCGCTATTTTCTGGATGTGGGTAAGCGCCTTCTTTGGAATGTCCACAATCTATGCCGAGGCGACTTTGGCACAACAGTACAAAGTCAAAAAAGACGGAGAGGTGACAGGCGGACCGGTTTACTACATACGGGCGGCATTTAAAGGGACATTTGGAAAAGCGCTGGCGGCAATTTTTGCAATTCTGATCGTACTGGCGCTTGGATTTACTGGAAATATGGTACAGTCCAACTCCATCGGAGCAGCGTTTTCGGAAGTGTTTTCAGCGAGAAATATTGAGATTCCGTCAATTGTGTTTGGACTGATTCTGGCAGCGGTCATTGGATTTATCTTTCTTGGAGGAGTCAATCGTCTCGCGTCAGTGGTGGAAAAGATTGTTCCGATCATGGCGGGAATTTATATTGTGGGAAGTTTAGTCCTGATTCTCATGAACATTACGGCGCTTCCGGGAGCAATTAAGATGATTTTTGTCGGAGCATTTAATCCGGAGGCGGTAGTCGGCGCAGGTGCAGGTATTGCAGTGCGGGAAGCAATCCGTTTTGGTGTTGCAAGAGGATTGTTCTCGAATGAGGCAGGTATGGGATCTACCCCTCATGCACATGCGAGAGCAAAAGTGGAGAATCCGCATAAACAGGGACTTGCGGCGATGATCAGTGTATTCATTGACACATTTATCATTTTGAACTTAACGGTATTTTCTATTTTGACAACCGGTGTGCTGGACAGCGGAAAAGAAGGAACAGCCCTGACACAGGCAGCGTTCACAAAAGGGTTCGGAAATTTTGGAGATATTTTTGTGGCAGTGTGTTTGCTGTTTTTCGCATTCTCCACGATTCTTGGATGGCATTTTTTTGGAGAGGTCAATGTCAAGTATCTGTTTGGAGAGAAGGCAGCAAAATTTTATTCGATTCTTGTAATCGGGTTCGTAATCGTCGGTTCTACTTTAAAGGTACAGCTTGTATGGTCTCTTTCAGACTTCTTTAACGGTTTGATGGTTATTCCGAATGCGATTGCCCTGTGGGCTCTGAGTGGAGTTGTTGTAAAGATATGTAAACAATACGGTAAAAAATAGAAATTCACAAAAGAAACATAAAAAACATAAAAAACACAAAGATACCTCACATTTTTTCTATAAACTATCGATAGAAGAAAGTGAGGTATTTTATGTCCGGAAAAGTAAAAGGTATATTGGCGGTAATTGTTTTGATGGGGATTGGTCTTGGGGCAAGATGGATGATATATGATGACTCTGCGGTGCAAGAAAGCAGTCTGTCGGAAGAAGAGGCAGAGAAAAAGAAAAAAATAAATGCAGTTTACAATACAGAGAATCAAGCAGAAATCAAGGAAGATTTGGGGCGATTAAAACAGGAGCAGACCTATACGCAAGATAATATGCTTATAAAATATAATCCGTTTGGAACCAATACACAGTCTTTGTATGTGTACTTTGAGACTGAGAATCCAGCGCAGATATCGTATACGATTCATGTGGCGGATAGTTCAATCGAAGATTTCAAAAGAACATGCTATCAGGAGTCGGAGATGCAGACACAGCATGAACTTCAAGTGATTGGACTGATACCTGATTTGGAAAATGAGATTACATTTACGATTGCCTATGAAGACGGAACTGTGGAAGAAAAAACAGTTTCTTATGATTTACTTAGGAATTCCTTAAAGGCTGTCGGAGTGGTTGAGAAAAATATTTTGTTATTTTATAATGGTGGAAAATGCAAAGGAGGGGAAGAAAATGATACAGTTGAGCAACATCAGTAAGAAATTCGGTGAGACACAGGCGGTTGAGGGGATATCGCTTATGATTCCGGATGGGAGTGTGTTTGGACTGCTTGGAAGTAATGGCGCCGGAAAGAGCACACTGCTTCGTATGATGGCTGGGATTCTAAAAGAAGATGCTGGAGAAATTTTAGTGGATGGAGATGCTGTCTTTGACAATCCAGAGATAAAACAGAATTTGTTTTATCTGTCAGATGCCCCGTATTACTTTTCGAATGCCACGCTGCAGACAATGAAAGAATTTTATCAGAATCTATATCCGCAGTTTGATCAGGATGGGTTTGAGATGTTGATCAGGCAGTTTAACCTGAATGAGAACAAACGGATTCGAACTTTTTCCAAAGGAATGAAGCGTCAGGCATTTATTATTCTGGCGATCTGTTCCAATACAAAATATATTTTGTGCGATGAGGTATTTGACGGACTGGATCCGATTGTCTCAAAAGTGGTAAAAGATTTATTTCGACAGGAACGAAAGATGCGGAAAATGACTTTGGTCATGGCGTCTCATGACTTAAAGGAGCTGGAAGATTTTTGCGATTCCATCGGAATTATACATAAAGGAGACTTGCTGCATTCGAGTGAGATTCGAAAAGAAACAAGCGATATGCACAAGATACAGTGTGTGTTTGAACAAGATGAGGAAGCATTTTTGCGAGAACATCTTCATATTGTCCGATATGGGAGAACAGGAAATTTTGTGACAATGGTAGTGAAGGGAGAAAAAGAAGCGATCATGCAAAAGATTCAGGAAAAGACTCCGGTTTGGTGTGAGACGATTCCATTGTCTATTGAGGAGATTTTTCTGTGTAATATGGAGGGGGTAGATTATGACATCAGCAAAGTTATTTTCTAAGTTTTGCAAAGAGAACCGGAGACAAAAAGGGTGGCTTTGGATATTGAGCGGACTTATTTTTACGGTGTTTACTTTTACGTTTTTTATGCAGGATGTTCTGATGGACAGCGATGAGATGTATTTTGGGCTGTATAATACGAAGATGATGTGGATTACACTCGCCGTGGCGGTTATGATCGCATTTCAGGGATATGGATTTTTGCTGCAGGCAAAGACGGTTGATTTTTACTATAGTCTTCCGGTCAAGCGAAGTCATCTATTTTGGGGAAATTATCTGAATGGGATTTGGGTGTATCTGATTCCAATGCTGATCAGTCAGCATATCTGCTTTTTTATGGTATGTGGGTTAGGAAAAGAGGGATGGAACGAGCTGACAGGATATTTACTTTGGGGAATTTTCGTCCATGTGCTTGCGCTCTTTTTCTTCTATCATCTTGCAATTATGGCGATTTACCTGGCTGGGAATATGTTTGGAGCAGTGGGGATTTTTCTGGTGCTTCTATATTGTGTTCGGATTGTGATAGATGATCTTCTGTTACCGCTGTGTGGAAAGTGCTTCGAGACATTTTATCAGATCGATATGATTAATCGGATACGAACATATGGGATTCCATGGGAACTGTACAGTGGTCTGAATGGATTATACCGCAAGATGTCAGTCAATAAATATGCCTATGCGGTAGAATGGTCAGAAATTGTGACGATTGTGTTGTGGAATATATTGATTTTGGCAGTATGTGTTATCTTACAGAAAAAGAGAACCGCCGAGAGTGCGGGAGCGCCGGTGGCATTTTTTAGAATCGAGAGAGTGCTCCATGTAGTGATTGATATTTCGGTCGGACTGTTAGTGGGGAATCTTTTGATTACGTTTGCATCAGGAACATATCAGCTCATCGCAGGTGCTGCAGGGTGCGTAGCCGGAAGTATATGTTCTTATCTTCTGTTGGAAATGGCATTTCGTATGCGGTTAAAGGTCAGATTCAGGCAGAAGGGCTTGATTGCGGCTGAGGGAATTGTAGCGGCGGCAATTGTGCTTGGATTTTTTGCAGGAAAGAATTCGTATGATACATATTTGCCGGAGACAGAGAAAATTGCGTCCGTGGGAATCAGCCTGAGAGGCGTGGATGAAAAAGAAGACTACTCTTTTACGGAGGAGCGTCTTCGGAACGTGCGTTTGACAAAAAAGGATGATATTGAGAAAATGCATACATGGATTGAAGAGCAATTACTTGCTCAGAAAAATGATGGGCAGTTGACAGATGTGACAATCGCATATCATTTGGAGAATGGAAAAGTAGTATATCGAAATTATCCGATTGCCAATGTGAGTCAGATTGAAGCATTTGATCCAATTTATACGACGAAGGACTATAAAAACGGAATCTACAGCGTGCTTTCCTATACAGATTATGAAAATCTTGAACTTACGTGGACCAATCAGGTAGAGAATATGACATTGAACATTTCTCCTGATGAGACGAAAAAACTGATGGAGACATATAGCCAGGAATTGACGGTTTTGGATATTAGGACTTTGGAGAAAGAACTTCCGGTAGGGAAACTTTTGGTGACGGACGGAGAGTTTGGCAATGAGACGAGTGCGTATTTATATCCAAGCTTCGAAAAGACACTTACGCTTCTTGAAAAGTATCAGATTCCCGCAAAGAAGAAGATTAGTGAATATGAGATTGCAAAAATCGAAGTGACAGAGCTGCGGGAAGGAACAAAAGTGACACAGAAGCGAGACACATATACCGAACCGGAGGAAATCAAACAGATTGCAGAAAAACTTGTGTATCAGGGATATGCAATTCAGCCGGTATTGAATCCGGTGGATACAGAAACAAAAGTGGAAGTGAAATTTCAAAATAATAGTAGGGAGACAGTTTATACCGTAGATTATTATATCAAATAAAGTCAATTGGGGACGTAGTAAAATTCAATTTTACTACGTCCCCAATTTGCAAATTATAATTTTTCTGGTGCAGCGAATTCTACTCCGTCTGTATCCACAGTTACAGATTCCATTACCTGTTTTTCAAGTGGTCTGTCGCTGTAGTCAGTTGCTGTCTCAGCGATTTTATTTACGATATCCATGCCTTCAATGACTTTTCCGAAAGCGGCATAGGATCCGTCTAAGTGCGGAGAATTTTTGTGCATAATAAAGAACTGTGATCCGGCAGAGTCTGGATGCATTGCGCGCGCCATGGAAAGGACACCCGGCTCATGTTTCAAATTGTTTGTGAAACCGTTCTGTGAGAATTCACCTTTGATTGAGTATCCAGGACCGCCCATACCGGTTCCGTCAGGGCACCCTCCCTGAATCATAAAGTCACGGATGACACGGTGAAAAATAAGTCCGTTGTAAAATCCGTCTTGCACTAATGTGATAAAGTTGTTTACTGTGTTTGGAGCAATTTCAGGATATAATTCAGCTTTGATTACATCACCGTTCTCCATTTCAAATGTTACGATTGGATTTGCCATAATCGATACTTCCCTTCTAAAATATAGTTATTTTGTAAACAACATTTTATAAGTCACGAATAGGTTTGTCAACCTGAGATGGAAAAACAATGTATTATAGACGTATTACCTGTGTCGCGATTGCTTCCCGGAATGCGTTGTCGTGTTCCACTAAAAGCATAGTTGGTGAAAATGTTTCTATGAGCTGTTCAATCTGCATGCGGGAATACACATCAATAAAATTCAATGGTTCGTCCCATACATATAAATGAGCCTGCTCACAGAGACTTTTTGCGATGAGCACTTTTTTCTTCTGTCCTCCGGAAAAATCAGAGATATCTTTTTCGAACTGCACGCGTTCGAAATCCATTTTCCGCAAAATTGCTTTGAATAAACTTTCGTCCAAATGATGTTTTTCGGCAAATTGAGACAGTGTTCCTCCCAAATGTGAGGTGTCTTGCGGTACGTAGGAAATGACAAGACCGGAGCCGATTGTCACAGTACCTGTATGTTCCGGGGCGTATTCTGACAGCAGTTTTAATAAACTGCTCTTCCCACAGCCGTTTTTTCCATCCAAAAAGATGCGTTCTCTGCGCCGGATTTCGAATGACATCGGTTGAAAGACCGGGCGATCGTCGTAGATTACGGATACATCAGAAAATGAGGCGAGTACGTCTGTGCGGTATGTAAGTGGCTGAATCTTCAAGAAGTCTGCAGTTTCCACATTTTTCAGTAATGCGGATTTTTGTTCGATTGCCTGTTGCTGCCTCGCTTCAGTCGATTTAGAGCGTTTCATCATTTTAGCTGCTTTGTGACCGACAAAGCCTTTGTCTGCGCACCGATTTTTGATGCTTCCACCCGGTCGGACCAGACAGCAGTGCGTTGCGCAGATTGCTGTAAGCGATGGATATCTTTTTTGAGCCGTTCGTTTTGGGATAACTCAAATTGCTGCTGCTGTTCAAAATTTCTCATAAAAGACGAAAAATTTCCGCTTTGTACTTCGATGTTGTTCCGGTTGAGTGATAAAATGTGATCGACACATCCGTCTAAGAAACATCGGTCATGCGACACCAAAATAAATCCTTTTTTCTTTTGTAAATAGGCAGATACCTTTTCACGGGCAGCGGTATCCAAATGATTTGTCGGCTCGTCAATCAGCAGAAAATGTCCTTCATTTAGAAAGAGAGCTGCGAGCAGTACCTTCGTCTATTCTCCGTTGGAAAGTGTTTCAAAAGGACGCCATAGTACATCTGCATCTACATCTAGATAGGACAGTTCACGCATCAATTCCCAGCTTTCGGCATTCGGGCAGACTTCCTGTAAAATATTTTCCGTCAATTGCTTTTTGTCAGAAACCTAGTTTCCAGTCTGTATCAATTTGGAAACTGGTATGATCAAAAATGGCATCATAGCTTGACGGGTATGAAAAAGTAAGATTTTCAATTCGTATCATGGACATTGTAAAATACCCCCTGCTTAAAATTTTAGAAAATAAAAAGAGCTGCAAGAAAGAGACGCTTGCAACTCAAAAATATACCACTTCATATTGTGGTAATAGAATGATATAATGAGTGAATAGATGGCTGACTTTCCATCTCTTTCTTTTTAATCAGAACTGTTTAAAACATATCACAAGTCAAAAAGGAAAGTCAAGTGTAAATGGAAAAGGAGAAACAAAATGGAGAAATTATTCAAAAAACCGATTGTAATATGTGTGATGGCGCTGATCTGCTGTGCCCTTTGGGGAAGCGCGTTCCCATGTGTGAAGATCGGGTATGAGCTGTTACAAATAAAAACGACAGGAAGCCAGATTTTGTTTGCAGGATACCGATTTTTCGGAGCAGGAATACTTACGTTTTTGATGGGATGTATTATTGAAAAAAGGGTTTTGACCTTAAAAAAATCAGCAATACCATATGTGGCGGGAATCGGAATTTTTCAGACGACTCTGCAGTATATCTTTTTTTATATCGGAATGGCTAATACAACCGGAGTGAAAGGCTCTGTCATCAATGCGTCGAATGCGTTTGTGTCCATTATCGTGGCGCATTTCCTTGTGAAAGGAGAACGGATGACGTGGAAGAAAGGCGTCGGATGTATTCTCGGATTTGCGGGAGTTGTCATCATCAACCTGTCACCGGGAGCGTGGGGAAGTGGATTTTCACTGAAAGGGGAAGGGATGGTTGCAATCTGCACAATCATCTATGGAACCAGTTCGGTGTTGATGAAATTTGTATCAAAAAAGGGGAGGGCAATGGCAATCACAGCGTACCAGTTGATGGTGGGAGGCGCTGCTCTGATTGGTTTTGGATTTTTACTCGATGGAAATATCAGTGGATTTACCGTGAAGTCATCTTTGCTTCTATTTTATATGGCGATGCTGTCGGCGGTTGCGTTCAGTCTGTGGACGACATTATTAAAGTATAATCCGGTCGGAAAGGTTACGATTTATGGATTTTCCATTCCGATTTTTGGAGCGGGATTGTCGGCGGTATTTTTGGGAGAGGATATTTTTTCACTGAAGAATCTGGTGGCTTTACTCTGCGTAAGCGCCGGAATCATTCTTGTAAATAAAGTGTCGGCAGGGGAAAGAATTGTTGCAAATGAGAAAGAGATGAAGTAAAATAAAACCCAGTGAATAACATGGAAAGAGGAAAGTCTATGAGCATGATCAAAACAGACAATTTAATATTTGAATATGAGAAACGTGACGAAGAGGGCAATGTAATCGGAACACATTGTGCCATTGACGAAGTGAATCTTGACATAGAGCCTGGGCAGTTTATTGCGATTTTAGGACATAATGGATCAGGAAAATCCACACTTGCAAAGCACATGAATGCAATTTTAGTGCCAAGCGGAGGCACAATGTGGGTGGATGGAAAGGACACGAAGGAAGAGGAGAATCTATGGGATGTCAGACAGACAGCCGGAATGGTGTTTCAGAATCCGGACAACCAGATTATCGGAACAGTTGTGGAGGAAGATGTCGGGTTCGGACCGGAGAATCTTGGTGTTCCGACAGAAGAGATCTGGCAGCGGGTCGAGAAGAGCCTGTCTGCGGTCGGAATGATTGAGTACCGTCATCATTCCCCGAATAAATTATCCGGCGGACAGAAACAGCGCGTAGCTATCGCTGGTGTTGTTGCGATGTGTCCGAAATGTATTGTCTTGGATGAACCTACGGCGATGCTTGATCCGAACGGCAGAAAAGAAGTGCTGCGCACAGTGGAGGAACTTAGAAAAAGAGAACATGTGACGGTTATCTTGATCACGCATTATATGGAGGAAGTGATTGGAGCAGACCGAGTCATTGTCATGGATCAGGGACATGTTGTCATGGACGGAACGACGAGAGAGATTTTCAGCCAAGTAGAACTGTTGAAAAAATATAGATTAGATGTACCGCAGGTGACAATGCTGGCACATGGATTAAAACAGAGAGGATTAGATATTAAAGAAGGAATTTTGACGACAAACGAGCTGATTGAGGCATTGGAGAAAGCAGGAGACTGGCGGCAGAATCAAAAGAAGACATATGTTGGTCATGCAGAAACGGTTGTCAAAAAAGAGAAAAAAGAGAATCCAATATTAAAACTTGAGCATATCGAGTATGTATACAGTTCTGGGACTGCATATGAAAAGCGAGCGCTGAAGGATATCAATCTTGACATTTATGAGGGTGAATTTGTCGGGGTAATCGGGCATACCGGCTCTGGAAAATCGACGATGATCCAGCATTTGAATGGACTGATGAAAGCGACAAGCGGAGCGCTTTACTATAATGGCGAGAACATTTATGATGAGAAGTATAATCTGCGGCAACTTCGGAATAATGTAGGACTTGTGTTCCAGTATCCGGAACATCAGTTATTTGAGATCGATGTCCTGACAGATGTTTGTTTTGGACCGAAGAATCAGGGGCTTACGGAGGAAGAATGCAAAAAGCGTGCGATTGAGGCACTGGAACTTGTAGGACTTTCTGAAAAATATTATGACACTTCTCCGTTTGATTTATCGGGAGGACAGAAACGCCGTGTGGCTATTGCAGGAGTGCTTGCTATGCGACCAAAGGTGCTTGTCTTAGATGAGCCGACAGCAGGACTTGATCCGAAAGGACGCGATGAGATATTGGATCAGATTGCGTATCTTCAAAAAGAACGGAATCTGACAGTTATTCTTGTGTCGCACAGTATGGAGGACATTGCGAAATATGTGGACCGTATTGTCGTGATGAACAAAGGCAGAAAAATGTATGACGGGGAGCCGAAAGAAGTGTTCGCACATTACAAAGAACTGGAAAAAGTAGGGCTTGCAGCACCGCAGGTGACTTATATTATGCACGCGCTTTCTGAGAAAGGAATGCATGTGAACACGGAGGTAACGACGATTGAAGAAGCAGTAGATGAGATTATGAAAGAGATATAAGATTGGAGAAACAATGATTAGAGATATTACAATTGGGCAATATTACCCGGCGAATAGTAAATTGCACCGCTTAGACCCGCGGGTCAAAATAATGTGTACTTTATTCTATTTGATTTCTTTGTTTTTATTTAAAAGTGTTTTGGGGTATGCGATTGCAACCGTGTTTTTGGCAGCAGTTATCCGTATTTCCAAGGTACCGCTGAAATTTATCCTGAAAGGTTTGAAACCGATCATCATGCTTTTGATGATCACGGTTGTGTTCAACCTGTTTTTGACAAAAGGTGGAGATGTTTTGTTTGAAGCCTGGATTTTTCAAGTGACAGAAGAAGGGCTTCGGACGGCTGTTTATATGGCGGTGCGTCTGATTTACCTGATCATCGGTTCATCGCTTATGACATTGACAACAACACCTAATTCACGGACTGATGGAATTGAAAAACTGCTTTGGCCATTCAATAAAATCAAGATGCCGGTACACGAGATTGCGATGATGATGTCAATTGCGCTTCGTTTCATTCCGATTCTTTTGGAAGAGACAGATAAGATCATGAAAGCGCAGATTGCAAGAGGGGCAGATTTGGAAAGCGGAAATATTATTCAAAAAGCAAAAAGCATGATCCCGATTTTGGTGCCTTTGTTTGTGTCAGCATTTCGACGGGCAAATGATTTGGCGATGGCAATGGAAGCAAGATGTTATCGCGGCGGTGAGGGACGTACAAAGATGAAACCGCTTGTATATCAAAGCAGAGACTATATCGCATATGCCATTACTATTGTGTATATGGTGGCTGTGATCGTAATAGGGAGGTTAGTTCCATTTAAAGTGTGGATATTTTAAAGTATGAAGCGAATAAAGTTGACAATTGCCTATGACGGCACAAATTATTGTGGTTGGCAGGTACAGCCGAACGGAATTACGGTAGAAGAAGTAGTAAACAAGGCATTAAAAAAGTTGACTGGTGAGGATATTCAGGTGATTGGGGCAAGTCGGACTGATTCAGGAGTGCATGCCCTTGGAAATGTTGCAGTGTTTGACACGCATACGACGATTCCGCCGGAGCGGATTTCCTATGCATTGAATCAGAGATTGCCGGAGGATATCGTTATTGTAAAGTCAGAAGAGGTGGCAGAAGATTTTCATCCCAGGTACTGTGACTGCAGTAAGACTTACGAGTACCATATTTTAAATATGAGGATTCCGATTCCGACAAAACGGCTTACAAATTATTTTGTATCCTATGATCTGGATGTTGAAAAGATGCGAAAGGCAGCAGGATATCTGATTGGAGAACATGATTTTGTCAGTTTCTGCAATGTGCGGACAGATGTGGAAGACACGGTGCGGACAGTTACTGAGCTTGAGATTTTGAAAGATGGAGAGGAGATTACGATCCGAATCAGCGGAAATGGTTTTCTCTACAACATGGTTCGCATTATCGTGGGAACACTGATCCGTGTCGGACGTGGATTTTATGAGCCGGAAAAGGTGAAAGAGATTTTAGAGGCGAAAGACCGAAAGGCTGCCGGAGTGACGGCACCTCCACATGGTCTGATACTGGCAGAGATTCGATATGAATAGAAAGTATGCTTGAGGAGGAAAGAGTATGAACTATGTAGGAATCGACATTGGATCTACTGCATCCAAGGTCGTAGTGCGTGGAGACAATGAGATGTATTTTGTACTGCCGACGGGATGGAGCAGTAAGGAGACGACAAACATCATACGAGAACGTCTGAAAAATGCAGGGGTTGATGTGACAGCACAGGAGACTAAAGTGGTAGCAACCGGTTACGGAAGAGTTGCGGTTGATTTTGCAGACAAAGTCATAACAGAAATTACCTGCCATGCAAGAGGCGGGCGGGAGCTTGCCAGTGGAGACTGTACGATCATCGATGTGGGGGGACAGGATACAAAAGTTATCCAGGTAAGTAACGGTGTGGTGATGGATTTCCTTATGAATGATAAATGTTCTGCGGGAACTGGAAAATTTTTAGAGATCATGGCAAACAGACTGGGTATTACGCTGGATGAGCTGTTTGACTTGGCAAAACAAGGAAAGAGTATCCCTATTAGTTCTTTGTGCACCGTGTTTGCGGAATCAGAAGTAATCAGTTATATCGGAGAAGGACGGGCAAAAGAGGATATTGCGGCCGGTGTGATTGAATCCGTTGTGGTAAAGGTGGCGCAGCTTGCGCAGAGACAGGCGTTGGCAGATACAATCATATTGACAGGGGGCCTAAGCCACAGCACTTACTTTACGGCACGTTTGTCAGAAAGATTGGAAAAACATGTGATGCCGGAAGAATTTGGAAGATTTGCGGGGGCACTTGGTGCGGCATATCTTGCGGAAGAGAAGAAATAGTATTATAATTGAATAACAGCAGGAACGATAGCATATCCAAGACAGATGTTTTGGCAGGGGAGCGAGTCGCTGCCCGGTACAGGAGATGAAACGATGAAACGATAAGCTGCTTCGAGGTACTTTTGCACACTTCGTGTGCATGGACCTTGCGGTCCGAGTACATCTACGCATCTTACGGAATCACTTTATTGTATTGTTCCTGCTTTTTTATTTTTGGAAAGAAAAGGATAGATTATGGATAATCAAAGATTATGGCAGCATCGCTCGAAAGAGGAAGACAAAGAGGCAATTCTTTCTTTGAACTTACTGGAAAGGGCAAATGTTCCGAAAGAAAAAACGTTGAAATGTATCTATGCGGTCAGTAATCACATAGAAGAACACTATCGTGAAGTTTTTATTCCGAAAAAGAAAGGTGGCAGGCGCAAACTGCTTGTTCCGGATTATCTTCTGCATACGATGCAGAAAAATATTCTGCGAATAATATTAAGTGAAGAGAAAGTTTCAAAGTACGCAAAAGCCTATTGTCCGGGGAGAAGGATTCGTGACAATGCGTTTGCACATGTCGGTGCAGAAACAATTTTGGAGTTGGATATCAAAGATTTTTTTGAAAATATTACATATATTATGGTGTACCAGTGTGTTTTTTCGGGAGAATATTATCCGCCGGCAGTGCGTACACTGCTGACCCAACTTTGCTGTTACAGGGACTATCTTCCGCAAGGAGCACCGACATCACCGATGATATCAAATCTGGTGATGTTTTCCTTTGACCAATATATGGGAAAATGGTGTGAAGAGCGGGAAATTTGTTATACAAGATATTGTGATGACATGACGTTTTCCGGGAAATTTGATGTGCGGGAAGTAAAACAAAAAGTAAGAAGTTACCTTCAGGTACTTGGATTTGAATTGAATTTGAAAAAGACGAAAGTGCTGAAACAATATAACAGACAATCTGTGACCGGAATCGTTGTCAATGAAAAAGCGCAGGTGTCTAAAACATATCGGAGAGATGTCAGACAGGCTGTCTATTACTGTGGAAAATATGGAGTACAGGAGCATTTACAGAGAACTGGGGCGCAAATGTGGCTGCAAAAAGGAGAAGAGCGGTACCTTCAGCATCTGATGGGAAAGGTGAATTACATTTTGCAGGTAAATCCGGAGGATTGTACGTTTCAGGAAGTTCGGAAGAACTTGTTGAGAATACAAAGGCAGTGCAAAGGAGGAAAACCATGATTACGATTTTTAACAGAAAAGAATTGATTGTCACAGCAAGTATGGAAAAACAGGCGGAAGTCAGGGATATTCTTGCCAAAAACCATATGCCGTATGAAGTGAAGACCGTGAATCGAAGTAGTGGTTCGGCTTTGGGTGGAAGAACGCGTGCGGTAACTGGGACATGCGGAGAAAAACCGGAACTTATGTATGAATATGTAGTGTATGTGAAAAAAGAAGATTATGAAGAGGCTGCTTCTTTGATTAGAAAATAAAATTAGGATGGGAAAATAAGACATGAAATCATTAGTAATTGCAGAGAAACCGTCTGTGGCAAGAGACATTGCCAGAGTACTGAAGTGTAATAAAAATATTTCCGGAGCAATCGAGGGAAATCAATATATCGTTACATGGGCATTAGGACATCTTGTAACACTTGCGGATCCGGAAGGGTATGATAAAAAATTCAAGGAGTGGAACATGCAGGTGCTTCCGATGATGCCTAAGAAGATGGAACTGGTTGTCATTAAGAAAACGGCAAAACAGTACAATGCGGTGAAGACACAGATGTTTCGAAAAGATGTAGGGGATATCATCATCGCCACAGATGCCGGACGTGAAGGAGAACTTGTGGCAAGGTGGATTCTGGAAAAAGCAAATTGCCACAAGCCAATCAAAAGACTTTGGATTTCTTCCGTGACAGATAAGGCGATCAAAGAAGGATTTGCAAAGCTTGTGGATGGAAGGAAATACAATGATTTGTACGCAGCGGCAGTCTCAAGAGCAGAGGCGGACTGGCTTGTAGGAATCAATGCAACAAGAGCGTTAACGTGCAAATACAACGCGCAGCTGTCTTGCGGGCGTGTACAGACACCGACACTTGCGATGATTGCAAAGCGGGAGGAAGAGATTCGCACATTCCAGCCGAAAGAGTACTATGGTGTGACTGTGCAGGCAGGAAAAATCAAGTGGACATGGCAGGATCAAAAGTCGGGAAGCTACCGTTCATTTTCAAAAGAACGAATAGAAAAGCTGGCAGAAGATTTGAATGGTGAAATTATGGTCGTGGAACAGGTGGAAAAATCTGCGAAGAAATCATTTGCGCCAGGATTATATGACCTGACAGAATTACAGAGAGATGCCAACAGGCGATTTGGCTTCTCCGCAAAAGAGACATTGAACATCATGCAGCGCCTGTATGAGAACCATAAAGTATTGACCTATCCGAGAACAGATTCCAAATATATCGGAAATGATGTGGTTGACACTTTGAAAGACAGACTGCGAGCAGTAAGTGTAGGTCCATATAAAAAGCTTGCGGGAAGCCTGATTATGAAGCCGATCAAGGTCAACAAATCATTTGTGGATGACAAGAAAGTAAGCGATCACCATGCGATCATCCCGACCGAGCAGTTTGTGCAGTTGGAGCATATGACAAACGAGGAGCGAAAAATTTATGATCTCGTTGTCCGCAGATTTTTGAGTGTTCTCTATCCGCCGTTTGAGTATGAGCAGACGACATTGCTTGGGAAAGCGGCAGGAGAACGATTTGCTGCGAGAGGAAAAATCGTAAAACATGCGGGCTGGAAAGAAGTCTATGAACTGGGAGACGGAGATGAGACAGATGTGGAAGAACAGTTGTCAGAACAGTCACTTCCGGAAGTGAACAAAGGGGCAGCACTTCCCGTACAACAGGTGCAGATGACCAGTGGAAAGACAAAGCCGCCGGCAAGATTTAATGAGGCGACATTATTGTCTGCCATGGAAAATCCGGTGAAGTATATGGAATCCCGCGATAAACAGGCGGTTAAAACATTAGGCGAGACCGGAGTGCTTGGAACAGTTGCTACAAGAGCGGACATTATCGACAAGCTATTCCATTCTTATCTGATGGAATTGCGCGGAAAAGAGATTTACATTACGTCGAAGGGGAAACAGCTTTTGGAACTTGTGCCGGAAGATTTGCGGAAACCGGAATTAACAGCAGACTGGGAAATGAAGCTTTCCAATATTGCAAAAGGGAAACTAAGAAAAGAAACCTTCCTTCAGGAGATCAAAGGATATACGGTGGAGATCGTCGACGAGATCAAAGGTGGAACCGGAACATTCCGACATGATAACATGACAAATAAAAAGTGTCCGGATTGTGGGAAAGCGATGCTCGCGGTAAACGGGAAGAATGCAAGGATGCTTGTATGTCAGGACAGAGAGTGCGGACATAAAGAGGTGGTTGCAAGGATTTCCAATGCAAGATGCCCGCAATGTCATAAGAAGATGGAGATCATCAAAAAAGGCGATGAAGAACAATTTGTATGTAATACTTGCGGTCATAAAGAAAAGATGTCAGCATTTAAGGCGAGACGGGAAAAAGAAGGTGCAGGCGTGAGCAAAAAGGATGTACAGAGGTATTTGAGACAGCAAAAAGAAGAGCCGGTGAATACTGCATTTGCAGATGCATTCGCGAAGTTGAAACTGTAAAAACAGAAATGATTGTTATTATATTAACGATAATGTGCTTTGGGAAGAACGTAAACAGATATTCACAAAGAGAGTCGTAAATAGTTATAATGTGAGAAAAGGTTGAAAAACAAGTATTTGCAAGTCAAAAACCAGAAAAAACTTATTTCTGTACTGTATAAATTGCATAATGAAATAAAAAAAATGGAAAATTCATTGTGTGAAAAGTCGTAAATGAGAAAAAAGGAGATAATATATTGACAAATAATTAACGAGGTAGTATGCTAAGCCTCGTAGTAAAGAAATACAACACTTACGGAGGATATTGATATGTCAAAGAAGGAAACGAACGTACCAGGAATTATTGATAACGTAGAAGCTCTTGTAGCAAAAATGGAAGCAATGAGAGAAGCACAGAAAGTATTTGCTACATTTACACAGGAACAAGTAGATAAGATCTTTTTTGAAGCAGCAGTAGCAGCAAATACACAGCGTATCCCATTGGCAAAGATGGCAGTAGAAGAGACTGGTATGGGTATCGTTGAAGATAAAGTAATCAAGAATCATTACGCAGCAGAATATATTTACAATGCATATAAAGATACAAAAACATGTGGAGTTATTGAAGAAGATAAAGCTTATGGAATTAAGAAGATTGCAGAGCCAATCGGTTTGATCGCAGCGGTTATTCCTACAACAAACCCAACTTCGACAGCAATCTTTAAGACATTGATCGCATTAAAGACAAGAAATGCAATCATCATCAGCCCACATCCACGTGCAAAAAATGCGACAATTGCAGCAGCAAAAGTTGTATTGGAAGCAGCTGTAAAAGCTGGAGCACCAGAAGGAATCATCGGATGGATCGACGTACCTTCATTAGAGCTTACAAACGAAGTAATGAAGAGCGCAGACATCATTCTTGCAACAGGTGGTCCTGGAATGGTTAAAGCAGCTTACTCTTCAGGAAAACCGGCGCTTGGTGTTGGTGCAGGTAACACACCGGTTATCATCGATGACACAGCTGATGTTAAAATGGCAGTTAACTCAATCATCCACTCAAAAACATTTGACAATGGTATGATTTGTGCTTCAGAACAGTCTGTAACTGTTTTGGAAAAAGTTTATAAAGAAGTAAAAGATGAATTTGCACTCAGAGGATGTTATTTCCTGAAAAAAGATGAGATTGAAAAAGTTCGTAAGACAATCATCATCAACGGTGCATTAAACGCTAAAATCGTAGGTCAGTCAGCACATACAATCGCAGCACTGGCAGGAGTAAAAGTACCGGAAGAGACAAAGATTCTAATCGGGGAAGTGGAATCTGTTGATATTTCTGAAGAATTTGCTCATGAAAAATTATCTCCGGTACTTGCTATGTACAAAGCAAAAACATTTGATGAAGCAATTGCAAAAGCAGAGCAGCTTGTAGCTGACGGTGGATACGGACATACATCTTCTATCTATGTTCATCCGGCAGAGACAGAGAAGCTTGCAAAACATGCAGCAGCAATGAAAACATGCCGTATCTTAGTAAACACACCTTCTTCTCACGGTGGAATCGGTGATCTTTACAACTTCAAATTAGCACCATCTCTTACATTGGGATGTGGATCATGGGGTGGAAACTCTGTATCTGAAAACGTTGGTGTAAAACACTTAATCAATATCAAAACAGTTGCTGAGAGGAGAGAGAATATGCTTTGGTTTAGAGCACCTGAAAAAGTTTACTTCAAAAAAGGATGTATGCCTGTTGCACTTGATGAATTAGGAACAGTAATGGGTAAAAAGAAAGCATTTATCGTAACTGACAGCTTCTTATATCACAATGGATACGTAAAAGGTATCGAAGAAAAATTAGATGAGATGGGAATCCAGCACACATGCTTCTACGAAGTAGCTCCAGACCCAACACTTGAATGTGCAAAAGCAGGTGCTGAGGCAATGAGAGCATTCGGTCCAGACGTAATCATCGCTCTTGGTGGTGGTTCAGCAATGGATGCCGGAAAGATCATGTGGGTAATGTACGAACATCCAGAAGCAGACTTCATGGATATGGCAATGCGTTTCATGGATATCCGTAAGAGAGTATATACATTCCCTAAGATGGGAGAGAAAGCTTACTTTGTAGCAATCCCTACATCTTCAGGAACAGGTTCTGAGGTAACACCATTCGCAGTTATCACAGATGAAAAAACAGGAGTAAAATATCCGTTAGCAGATTATGAATTACTTCCTAAGATGGCGATCATCGACGCTGACAATATGATGAGCCAGCCAAAAGGACTGACAAGTGCTTCTGGTATCGATGCTTTAACACATGCTTTAGAGGCATATGCATCAATCATGGCAACAGATTATACAGATGGTCTTGCATTAAAAGCAATGAAGAACATTTTTGAATACCTTCCATCAGCTTATGAAAACGGAGCAAATGATCCAAAAGCAAGAGAAAAAATGGCAGATGCTTCTTGCATGGCTGGTATGGCATTCGCAAATGCATTCCTTGGAGTATGCCACTCAATGGCACATAAATTAGGTGCATTCCATCACTTACCACATGGTGTTGCCAACGCATTGTTAATCACAGAAATTATGAAATTCAATGCAACAGATGTACCTACTAAGATGGGAACATTCTCACAATATCAGTATCCACACGCATTAGAAAGATATGCTGAATGTGCTAGATTCTGCGGTGTTGTTGGAAAAGATGACAAAGATACATTTGAAAAATTCTTAGTAAAAATCGAAGAATTAAAAGATAGAGTAGGAATTAAGAAAACAATCAAAGATTATGGTGTAGATGAGAAATACTTCTTAGATACATTAGATGATATGGTTGAACAGGCATTTGATGATCAGTGTACAGGTGCTAACCCAAGATATCCACTGATGAAAGAAATCAAAGAAATGTACTTAAAAGTATATTACGGAAAATAATTATTAAATTGGGGACGTAGTAAAATTGAATTTTACTACGTCCCCAATTGACATTACCCCTGTCCCTTTTTGAAGTTTGTTAAGAAAAAGACAATAAAAATATAGTGAAAAACTTTGTTAAAAAATACTCAAAAATCTATTGCAAAATTGCAAATAAGGTGTATAATAAACTTATCAAATAAGAAAAGGTGTAATACTTATAGGAGGTAAGGACATATGAAATTAGAACAAAGCAACTTAATCGTGAAACGTGCATATAAAGAAGTGTACAAATGTGACGAAGGTATTGTAAAAGTATTTGAGAAAACGCATTCAAAAGCAGATGTGTTTAACGAAGCGTTGAATACGGCAAGAGTAGAAGAAGCCGGTCTTGACATTCCTAAGGTGAAAAGTGTAACAGAGATTGATGGAAAATGGGCGGTTGTTATTGAATACAAAGACGGAAAGACACTTGGAGAGATGATGAAGACAGATCCAGCCAATATAGAGAAGTATATGGAAGACTTTGTAGATCTTCAATTGCAGATGCATAGCAAGAGAGCACCTAGATTGAATAAACTGAAAGACAAATTGGCAAGACAGATTAATAGTTTGAAAGATTTGGATGCGACAGCAAGGTATGAGCTTCTGACACGTTTGGAGAGCATGCCAAAACATGATAAAGTATGTCACGGAGATTTCAATCCAAGTAACGTTATTGTTGGAAAGAATGGAAAGATGACAATCGTTGACTGGGCACATGCGACACAGGGAAATGCAAGTGCAGATGCAGCGAAGACCTATCTGCTGTTTGCGCTGGACAATCAGGAGACAGCTGATTTATACTTGAAATTGTTCTGCAAGAAGAGTGATACGGCAAGACAGTATGTAGAACAGTGGCTTCCGATCGTGGCGGCAGCACAGCTGACAAAGAATAATGAGATGGAAAAAGATTTCTTGATGAAATGGATTGATGTATTTGATTATCAATAAGAATATATAAAAATGACTGCGGTTTCTTTAAAACCGCAGTCATTTTTATTCTTCGTCGTCTATTTCTTGCGCACCGATTAAGGCACCGGTGGAAGCAGCGACGACAGCTGCAACAATTGCGGCAATGATGCTTACCGCAATGACACAAACTAAGAATCCCATGTTAAGATACCTCCGTTTCTGTGATGAATAGTATTTGCATTAGAAGAATACATTTCCGCCAATTACAATTCCGCTATGTCCGGAACTTGCCGCCCGGAAATTGAGACAGTCACCTACGTTGTTTTTTCCGGCAATTGCATCTTTTGCAACTTCCAGACAGGAAGATTTGATTCCTCTTTTTAAAACTTTATCAAGCTTTCCGGAAGCAACCGGAGAAAATTGTCCACTTTGATAAATTACTCCGGTAATGGTATCCGGATAATATCTATGGTTGACTCTGTTCATGACAACGGAGGCTACGGCAAGCATTCCGTCATAGTCAGTACTTCCAGCCTCACATTCAATCAATGCGGCAAAAATCTCTAATTCACTGGCGCTGACATCGGGAGTCTGATTCTGAGAAGAATCAGAGTTATCGTTATCAGAAGGAGGAGTAACAGACGGTGTCTCCGGTTCAACCGGTGTCACTTCTTTGTCGAGAGCCTCCTGTGCTGCTTTTGCACGCTCTTTTGCCTCGGCGAGTTTTGCAGAATATTGCTCTAATTCGCCTGATGTGGAAGAGATTTTTGCGGTAAGATCCGCTTGCTTTTGATTGAGCTCATCCTGAAGTTTCGTCAGTTGAGATTGCTCAGTTTGAAGCTGTTTTTCTTTTTCGGCAACGGCATTCTGTGCGTCGACCAGTTCTTTCAGACGATTGCGGTCGTACTCGCTTACAGCGCTGATAAATTCAGCTTTATTTAAAAATTCACTCATGCTCGCAGAAGAAAACAGCATCTCTAAATAAGAGGTATTGCCACTCTCATATATATGTTTGATTCTCAGTTTCATAGATTGATACTGAGCTGCTTCCTCGCCTTTTGCAACAGCAAGATCCGCTTTCACTTGCTCAATTTCTGCTGTGGTGGTATCCATCTTTTTCATAATGGTATCCAGTTCTCCACTCAAGGCGTCGAGTTCACTATTTAAATCGGATAATTCATTCTGTAAGTTTGATGTTGTGCCCTCAAGTGATTCAACAGAATCTTCAGCATATGAAGAAGTAGCAAAAACTGTGAACACTGCGATGGAAGTTAAAATGGAACAGGTACGTATCAGCATTTTTAACTTTTTGTTTTTCATAAGTAATTCCTTTCCTGAATAAATAGTTATTAAAATATTATACTATAAATTGCGTTATTAATCAAATTTTGTTAGAATAGAATCAAATAGCAGAAGAAAAGAGGGCAGTAGAATATGATGAAATACGAAGAGGAGCATTATCTTTATGAGAATATCAAGGATAAGATTTATCCGTGGGTGAAAGAATCTCTTGTAGATCATAAGGCACTGAATGGAAAGTATATTTCTGATAAAGATACTCCGATAGTCTCTTTTGCAGGGGATTTGATGGTGATATTTGTAATTGAAAGAGACAAAGATACATATGAAATATTAAAGGACAATATGCTTCCGCCGGATACGGACATGGAACTGCTTTACCATACAGCGTGCGAGAATCTTGCAAGGAATGTAAAATTTGTAATTGGACACACATTATATGGTGGCTTTAGTATTATCGCTGACGGTTATCATGAGGCAAGTTCACTTTGTTTTAAGTATATTTGGTCTATGTGCAGTGAAAAGCTTGATGATGATATTGTCATTATGGCGCCGACGAAAGATATGGTTCTATTTGTTCCAGCAGGCAATCAAAAGCAGATTGAAGAGATGAAAGCTTATGGAATACAATCGTTTGAACGTTCATTTGACAAGGTAAGCACGAAATTACTGCGTTTTACAAAAGAAGGAAAGGAACTGACCGTGTATGAGTAGAACAATCAGGATGATTGGGGTGGATCTGGATGGGACATTGCTGAACAGTGAAAAACAGCTGACCGCCTATACAAGAGAGGTGCTAAAAAAGGCGATTGAGCAGGAAGTGGCTGTAGTTGTGGCTACTGGACGTCCATTTTCGGGAGTGCCTGATGAGCTGAAACACTTTCCGGGAATAAGATATGCGCTTACGGCAAACGGTGCAAGAATATTGGATATGCAGAAGCAGAAGGTAGTTTATGAGAATTTGCTTTCAGTGGAGAGTTCCGAAAAAGTTATAGATATTTTGAGAAAGCATCATGCAATTCACGAGTTTTTTGTTGACGGAGTCGGCTACATGAATGAAGATGGTCTGAAGAATGTATATGCATATTTTGAAGATCCTCATATGGCAGAATATTTACAAAGCACAAGAATTCCGGTAAAAGATGTAAAAGAAAAATTACAGACGATGAAGTGTGAGGTAGATAAGCTACAGGGAATTTTTAGAAATCAGAAAGATAAAGAGGAAGCACTGGAAGAACTGAATACCCTTTCTGGCATCGTTGTCACAGCAGCAATGGATAATAATCTGGAGATTAATAAAGAAGGAACAAACAAAGGACTTGGTCTTTTGCAGCTAGGGAAATCTCTTGGAATTTCAAGAGAGGAGATTATGGCGTGCGGTGATGGTGGCAATGATGTGGAGATGTTAAAAGAAGTTGGGTTTGCTGTTGCCATGGCAAATGGTTCTGATCCTGTCAAGAAGGCAGCAGATTTTGTGACCGTTTCGAATGATGAAGATGGAGTGGCAAAGGCAATTGAGAGGTTTGTGCTGGACTAGAGGAGGAATAGAAGAATGTTAGATATGTTAAAAGTAATTATACTTGGAATCGTGGAAGGTATCACGGAGTGGCTGCCAATCAGCAGTACAGGACATTTGATTCTGGTAGATGAGTTTATTAAGCTTGGGGCGAGCAGAGCATTCAAAGAGATGTTTAATGTGGTGATACAGCTTGGGGCGATTTTAGCGGTTGTAGTTTTGTATTTTCATAAACTGAACCCGTTTTCACCAAAGAAATCAAGAAAACAGAAAGTGTATACGATTCAGTTGTGGATGAAGGTGATTGTTGCATGTTTACCGGCGGCTGTTCTTGGAATCCTGTTGGATGACTGGATGGAGGCGCATTTGCATAATTATGTAGTAGTATCCATTACACTGATATTGTATGGTATTTTATTTATTGTGATAGAAAATTGGAATAAAGATAAGACACCGCAGGTGACAAAACTGCACCAGCTTTCTTATCAGACAGCATTGCTTATCGGGGTATTTCAGGTTCTTTCGCTTGTGCCGGGAACGTCACGTTCCGGTGCGACGATCATCGGTGCATTGTTGCTTGGTACTTCCAGATATGTGGCGGCAGAATTTACATTCTTCCTTGCAATTCCGGTTATGTTCGGTGCGAGTGGAATTAAATTGTTGAAGTTTATCAAAGTTGGCGGCGGCTTCACAGGGATGGAAGCAGCTATGCTGATCGTAGGATGTCTGGTGGCGTTTGTTGTATCGATCATTGCAATCAAATTTTTGATGGGATATATCAAGAAAAATGATTTCAAAGTATTTGGTTATTACCGTATCATCTTGGGTGTGATCGTGCTTGGGTACTTTGCGGCAAGCGGATTTTTAAAATAATATACAAACGGGTGGCTATTTATGCAAGAAAAATGTATAAATAGCCACTTGATTTTTTTGAAAAATGTGATAAAATATACCACAGAGTTGAATTATTATGCAGAATAAATTGCGAAAGGGAGAGATTAGATTATGAAGAAGAAATTATTAAGTGCATTATTGGTGGCAACATGTGTGGTATCTATGGCAGCTTGCGGAAGTGATAAAAAAGAAAAGGAAGCTAAGGCTGACAAGATTATTGTCGGAACAGAGGCTGGTTTTGCACCATACGAGTACATGAAAGGCAATGAAGTTGTCGGAATTGATATGGATATCGCAAAAGCGATTGCGGATGATATGGGAAAAGAGCTAGAGATCAAGAACATGGATTTCGACGGTGCTTTGGCAGCGGTTGCAAGCGGAAAAGTAGATTTTGTTGCAGCAGGTGTGTCTATCGATGAAGACCGTTTGAAAACAATGGACTTCTCTCATGAATATGTAAATTCAACAGAGGTAATCGTTGTAAACGGTGACAGTCCGGCAGTGACTCCGGCAGGAGCAGAACTTTCAGGAACAGATCTTGACGGAAAAGTAGTTGCAGTACAGCAGGGGAATATCGCAGATATCTGGGTATCCAATGAAAAGAACTGCAAGCCGAAAGAAGTAAAGCGCTATACAAAATTTGCTCAGGCTGCAGAAGATTTGAAAAATAATAAAGTAGATTGTATCGTAATGGACCAATATCCGGCAGAACAATTAGTAGCTTCTAATGGAACATTGAAAATTTTAGATGGTGTGCTGTTTGAAGATAAATATGCAATTGCAGTGAAAAAAGGAAATCAGGAATTACTGGATAAAATCAACAAAGTAATTGATCAGTTGATTGAAGATGGAAAAATTGAAGAATTTACAGCAAACCATACACAAAAGTAATAAAATAGTGTAAAATAGAAGATAAGTAATTTTAGAATCAGCAGATTTTGTATAGTCTGCTGATTCTTTGATGCAATTACAAAAGAAAGAGAGGAGAAAAGATGGACTTCATACAAAGGTTTATAGAAGGGTTTCATCATGCGGTAATTTATGACCAGCGGTATTTGGTTTATTTGGATGGTCTGAAGGTTACTATTTTAATTTCCATATTTGCAATCCTGATCGGTGTGGCGATTGGTCTGTTTATTGCGGTGGTGAAAGTAACGGTTTCCAAAAATATTTTTGTCAGAATTTTGAAGTGGTTCTGTAATGTGTACACGACAGTGATTCGAGGAACACCGGTTATGGTACAGCTTTTGATCATGTACAATATGGTGTTTACGGCAAGAGACACAAATGAAATTTTTGTCGGTGCAATCTGTTTTGGTATCAACTCGGGTGCGTATGTGGCTGAGATTATCAGAGCGGGAATTGAATCCATTGACAGAGGGCAGATGGAGGCAGGTCGTTCACTTGGCTTCAACTATATACAGACGATGCGCTATATCATTGTCCCACAGGCAGTGAAAAATATTCTGCCGGCGCTTGGAAACGAGTTTATCGTATTGATCAAAGAGACTTCTGTGGCAGGAGTAATTGCGGTGACAGATTTAACAAAAGCAGCGCAGTACATTGGTTCTACAGACTTCATTGTATTGCCGCCGTTGTTTGTAGCAGCAGGCTGCTATCTTGTGATCGTGTTAGGACTTACAAAATTGCAGAGTTTATTGGAAAGGAGGTTGTCACAAGGTGATCGTCACTAAGAATTTACAAAAATCATTTCATGGAAACAAGGTGCTTTGTGGAATTGACGAGCATATTGAAAAGGGAGAAAAAGTAGTAGTGATCGGACCGTCTGGTTCCGGGAAATCTACATTTTTGCGATGCCTCAACCTTCTGGAAGAACCGACAGGCGGAGAAGTGTGGTTTGAGGGGAATAACATCACAAGCAAAGATTGTGATATCAACAAACTGAGACAGAAGATGGGCATGGTATTCCAGCAGTTCAATCTGTTTCCGCATTTATCGATAAAGGAGAATATCATGCTTGCACCGGTGAAGCTTGGTGTGATGACAAAGGCAGAGGCGGAGAAGAAAGCAAAAGAATTGTTGCAGCGTGTGGGACTCCCTGACAAAGAGAATGCATATCCGAGACAGTTGTCAGGTGGTCAGAAACAGCGTATTGCAATTGCAAGAGCTCTGGCGATGAATCCGGATGTGATGCTGTTCGATGAGCCGACGTCTGCGCTTGACCCGGAGATGGTAGGAGAGGTTCTGGAACTGATGAAAGAACTGGCAGATGAGGGAATGACGATGGTAGTCGTGACGCATGAGATGGGATTTGCAAAAGAGGTTGCAACGCGTGTACTGTTCATTGATGAGGGAAAAGTAAAAGAAAGCAACACGCCGAAGGAATTCTTTGAAAATCCACAAGATCCGCGTCTGAAAGAATTTTTGTCAAAAGTATTGTAAGAAAGCGAGGGAGAACGTGATGAGTATTTTATTTGTAGAATATCCAAAATGTACGACCTGTAAAAAGGCGAAGAAGTGGCTGGAGGAAAAGGGCATTGCCTTTGAGGACAGACATATCGTGGAGGCAAATCCTACTGCGGAAGAATTAAAGGCGTGGCATGAAAAAAGCGGTCTTCCACTGAAGCGTTTTTTCAACACAAGCGGTATGAAGTATAAAGAACTCGGGCTGAAAGATAAACTTCCGAATATGACAGAAGAAGAGCAATATGCACTTCTTGCGACAGATGGAATGCTTGTGAAACGTCCGCTTTTAGTAGGTGAAGAGTTTGCTGTTCCGGGATTTAAAGAGGTTTCCTGGGAAGAGGTTTTAAGTTAAATGAAATATGAAAGAATTGAGATTGGGAGGTTCATTGAACGTCCCAATCGCTTTATTGCGTATGTAGAAATTGCGGGTAAGAAAGAGACCGTGCACGTGAAAAATACAGGGCGTTGTGCTGAACTTTTGACACCGAATGCATCGGTGTATGTGCAGCGGGCAGAAAATCCGGATAGAAAGACCCAGTGGGATCTGATCGGTGTAAAAAAAGGAAAACGTATGATCAATATGGATTCCCAGATACCGAACAAAGTAGTGGAGGAATGGATTAAGCAAGGGAATTTGTTTCCGGACGCGATAGTGATCAGACCGGAAAAGACGTACAGGAAATCCAGATTTGACCTTTATGTGGAAGAGGGAGATAGAAAAATCTTTGTAGAAGTAAAAGGAGTCACACTGGAGGAAAATGGAATTGTAAAATTTCCGGATGCACCGACTGAGCGGGGGATAAAGCACATCGAAGAGCTTTGTGAGGCGACAAAAGAAGGATATGAAGCGTATATCTTTTTTGTGATCCAGATGAAAGGCGTGCGGTATTTTACTCCGAATATGGAAACGCAGCCGGCATTTGGCGAAGCGCTAAAACGAGCGAAGGAGCAGGGAGTGCATGTACTTGCATATGACTGTAAAGTTGGAAAAGACAGCATTGAGATTGGAAAGGAAGTGCCTGTTCTTTTGGAGGATGAGAATCTAAAGAAAATCGCAGATCCGCTGGTCGAATGGTATAGGGAGAATAAAAGAGAACTTCCGTGGAGAGAACAGATCAGTGCCTATCGTGTGTGGGTGTCAGAGATTATGTTGCAGCAGACAAGAGTGGAGGCGGTGAAGCCGTTTTATGCCCGATTTTTAAATGCGCTTCCGACAGTAAAGGATTTGGCGGAGGCGGAGGAAGACCAGCTCTTGAAGTTGTGGGAAGGTCTTGGATATTACAACCGTGTGCGGAACATGCAGAAAGCGGCAAAGCAGATCATGGAAGATTTTCATGGAGAATTTCCCAAGACCTACGAGGAGATAAAAAGTCTTACAGGAATCGGAAACTATACGGCGGGAGCAATCAGCTCATTTGCATTTGGGATTCCAAAACCGGCGGTCGATGGCAATGTACTTCGTGTGGTTTCGAGGATCACGGCAAGCTATGATGACATTATGAAAGCGAGCGTGCGAACAAGGATAGAAGAGCAGCTGGAACGTATCATTCCGAAAAATGCGGCGAGTGATTTTAATCAGGGTCTGATTGAACTTGGTGCAATTGTATGTGTGCCGAATGGGGAACCGAAATGTCTGCTGTGTCCGTTGAGGCAGCTCTGTGAAGCGAGGGAAAAAGGAATTGAGTCAGAGCTCCCGGTGAAGACAAAAGCAAAAGCGAGAAAGATTGAAAAGAGGACAGTATTCATTTTTCAGGATGGCGAGAATGTAGCAATTCGGAAACGTCCGGCAAAAGGCCTTTTGGCAGGATTGTATGAACTTCCGAATATTGAGGGAGAATTAAGTGCAGATGAAGCGCTGGAATACAGTAAGAAAATTGGACTGCAGCCGCTGAGAATAAAGGAACTGGGGGTGGCAAAACATATTTTCAGCCATGTGGAATGGCATATGACCGGGTTTGCCATTCGAGTAGATGAGTTGGAAAAATCTTGTACAGAGAAAATGTTGTTCATCCATCCGGAGGAAGTGCAAAGAGAGTATCCAATTCCGGCAGCATTTGAATATTATACCGATTTTGTGGATATCAAACTTGGACAGGAAAAATATGAGGAATAAGAATAGGACCAGCAATCTGCTGGTCCTAAATTGTTTGTCTGGATATGGCCGGCTGTTTTTTGAATGCAGCCACATATACGAGCTGATAACAGATTACAGCCATTGCACCGGCGCCTACCACGTCGATCACAGAGTGTTGCTTTAAAAACATGGTAGATAAGATGATGAGTCCGCCAAGTACAAGCGAGGCGTATTGAATCCATCGATATTCTTTTAATCTTTGGCTATGCATAATTGCAATGCAGGCACCGATGGAATTATACACGTGCAGGCTTGGGAAAATATTCGTCGGTGTATCAGCACGGTATAACTGCTTTACTAAATCGACAAAAATATTGTCGTGCTCAAATGTTGTCGGACGTAAAATCTGCCCATTTGGATAAATAGTTGAAAATATCAAAAAAATCGTCATTCCAATACAGAGAAAGGCTGAAAGTTTATAAAAATCAGTCTTATCTGTGAAAAAGAAATATCCGACAGTCACTGCGATGAATACAAACCATAGTCCGTAAGGAATGATGAATATCTCTAAAAATGGTATCTTTTCATCGAGACTGGTATGGATAATATGGAAATCTGTTGTCACATGTTTTTCCAGATAAAAAAACCAAGGAAGGTAAATGAATCCGTAAAGAAAAACCCATGCATGTCTATGTTTTTGTAGGAAGCTTTTCATGCTATCAAAATCCCTTCATAAAGTGAATTAAAGTATGTAGATGATTATAGCATGAAAAAGATTGAGCAACAACAGTCTTCATACTATCTTTAGAATTTTTAAAACTTTTTTTCGAATATGACCATATCGTATTGCCGTTTTGCCTGGAGAAATGATTCTGGTGTACGAAGTGTCCAGACTGCGACCGGTGTGCGGTAGAGAATTCTTATTATTCGGAGACTGATGTTGGAGGCGTCTTTGAATTTATAAGAAATAAAATCGGGTTTTGCAATACCGTTTAAAAGGAGAAAACGGACAAGAAAACAGGCAAGCCAAGGCTCGGTCTTTCGTGTCTTTGTCAGGTTCGAGGATAGCTGACCACGCAGAATATGCGGGGCATTTTTTCGAAACCAGAAAATCCCGATTGTGTTAAAAGACTGAATCAGATAAGCTCCCTGATAAGTTTCCAAAAGCTTGTGTACTTCATGACAGAGTCTGGTGCTTTTTGTAGGAAGTTTTAATTCGATCAAAAGCGGAACACGACCGTTGACGTACGACAACACATCGGAGAGAAGCGGAATTTTTTCCGATGTGTGATTCAGGTAAAGTTTCTGCAAGTCTTCATAAGAGGTTTCTTCGATGAGGGCATCAATCTGGCACATCCTTGTGAGCGTGTCATCGTGAAAAACGACTACTTTTTCATCTTTTGTCAGATGGACGTCAAGTTCGATGCCGACATGCTGCCTGACTGCTTCCTGAAAAGCTTTCATGGAATTTTCAGGAATGGCACGGGCATCTGAAAACAGGCCGCGATGGGCGAATTCTGTATGAAAAAATGGTTCCATCATTTTACGTCTGGCGAGATTCGGACAGATGAAGATCAAATACAAGAATAACAATAAAAATAGTAATACAATAAAAAACATAACTACCTCCTTTGCGGCACGATGACCTGAAGCATTTTAGAATCGCATGAGGCGGAAATGCTTTTTTGCAAAAATACAGGTTCTCCGTCTGTGTGAACCGGCAATGCTCGTTCTGCGTGAATGCTCACATGGCGGCACTGATAGGTATGGACACCTTTAAAATGCGTATGCCAACCGGTAAATGCTGTCGGAAGGAGGGTGAGAATCTTTAATTTTGAAAGATCAGAAACAACAATTACATCGAGCAGATTGTCATCGGGGCGAGCATCGGGGCAGAATTTGACCCCTCCGCCTTCGTATTTGTGGTTCATAATTGCGGCAAAATATGCAGATGGAAAAGAGAATTCTTCTTTATGATCCAATGTTACTGTCATTTTCTGGGGTGTTGTCAGAAAGAGACGGTGCAGGGAAATGCCGGCATAAGTGAGTTTCCCAAGGTGGATCTTATTCAATGCAACTTTCAATTTTGAAATGACTGCCTCGTGGCAGATAGCGGCGTCAAAGCCAATACCTGCACTTACGGCAAAATGTTTCAAGCGGTCTTGATACTGCAATCGTCCGATATTTATCGAGCAGGTGTCATGTGCCGCGAGAATAAGCTCCAAAGCCTCTTTGGGTGAAGAAGGGATATTCAGGCTTCTGGCAAAATCGTTGCTTGAGCCAATTGGAATATACCCCAGAATCACCTTTTCATAATCTTGGATTCCGTTTACCACTTCGTTTATCGTACCATCTCCGCCGAGTACAACCAAAGTGGAAGGAGCATCATCGGAGGTGGCTTTGCGGGCAATCTCGGTCGCATGTTTTTGATATTTTGTAAAATACGCTTTATAAGGTATGTTTTGCTTTTTTAAAATAGATTCTAATTCGTCCCACACGACATGTCCGAGACCGGAACGAGCGTGCGGATTTACAATAAAAATGTACATTTGCATCACCTGTCTTTTGTTCTTGGAGATATTATAACATTTATAATTGACGATGGTCACTAGAAAAGTTAAAATAAATATAACAAAATTTTTGGTATAAAATAATAAATATAGTGCATTAAAGAGGAAAGAAAGATGGATAGAACGGAAAAGTATAATTTGAGCCAAAAAGAACAGCTTGCATTAATTGGAAAAGCATTGTCATCGGAATTGAGACTCCGGATTTTGAGTGAACTGGAAGAAAGAGCTTATAATGTAAATGAAATTGCCGAATGTTTACAGATACCGGCATCTTCGGCAGCGCTGCATGTTCGGGTTCTTGAGGAAGCTGGACTGATTGAGACAGAACTTCGGGCAGCAGTCAGAGGATCTATGAAAATCTGCAGAAAGAAAGTAGATGGAATTTTTATTGACTTACAGCAGGAGGAAGAAGGAGAAATCGATGAGATCCACATGCCAATCGGAAATTATGTGGATTACCATGTGGAGCCGACTTGCGGAATAGTATCTCAGGACGGGTACATTGATGTGGAAGATGAGGCTTCGGTATTTTATAATCCTGCAAGGGTAAATGCAAAGCTCATTTGGTTTGGAAATGGATATTTGGAATACCGTTTTCCAAATGTGACATTAAAAAAGAAAACACTCAGGAAAGTGGAGGTGTCCGCAGAAATATGTTCGGAAGACCATGAGTACAATATGGACTGGCCTTCTGATATTACACTGTGGATCAATGACGTTGAGGTTGGAACGTGGGAAAGTCCGAGCGATTTCGGCGGAAGACGCGGGAAGCTGAATCCGGCATGGTGGTCATCGGATAAGACCCAGTATGGCATGTTAAAGAACTGGTGTGTAAAAAAGGACGGAAGCTTTCTGGACGGTGAAAAGATTTCTGATGCCGGACTGGAAAAATACAACCTTTCTGACAAGGATTATATTTCGGTGAAGATCGGAATTAAGGAGGATGCAGCACACAAAGGCGGAATTAATATATTTGGGGACGGCTTTGGAGATTATCCACAGGATATTGTTCTAAAATTGAGTTATTAAAGCTTTACAGTATAGGAAAATGTGATATAATAAATAACAAATAAGGTGTTTTAAAACAAAAATATTAAAATAAAAAAAGGAGAAGAAGAATGAAAGCGAGACTGGTAGAACAATTCAAACAATTATTTGGACCAGAAGGGGATATCCGGGCGTATTTTGCACCGGGGCGTGTGAATCTGATCGGGGAACACACAGACTACAACGGAGGGCATGTGTTTCCATGCGCGTTGACATTAGGTACATATGCGATTGCAAGAAAGAGAGAAGATGACAGGCTGAGACTGTACTCTGCAAATTTTGAATCTCTCGGTGTGATCGAGTCAAGCCTGAATGATCTGGTTCCGTCAGAGGCAGCAGGATGGACGAATTATCCGAAGGGAGTTATGTGGACATTTGAAAAACGTGGATATAAGCTTACAAACGGACTTGATATTCTGATTTACGGAAATATTCCGAACGGCTCAGGGCTTTCTTCATCTGCATCGTTGGAAGTTCTGACAGGAGTGCTTTTGAAGGATATGTTTGCATTTGACGACTTGACGATGGTTGAGATCGCGCAGATTGGGCAGTATTCAGAAAATAACTTTAATGGCTGCAACTGTGGAATTATGGATCAGTTTGCAAGCGCGATGGGAAAGAAAGACAATGCTATTTTCCTGGATACCAATACGCTGCAGTATGAATATGCACCGGTTGTGCTTGAAGATGCAAAAATTGTAATTGTAAACAGTAAAGTAAAACACAGCCTTGTGGACTCTGCATACAATGACAGAAGAAATGAATGTGAGACTGCCTTAAGAGAACTGCAGAAAGTGTTGGGTATCCAGACGCTTGGTGATCTGACAGAGGAGGAATTTGAGGCGCATAAAGATGCAATCCAGTCTGAGATCAGACAGAAAAGAGCAAAGCATGCGGTGTATGAGAACCGAAGAACGATCAAGGCGGTAGAAGCGCTCAAAGCAGATGATATTGAGACATTTGGAAAGCTGATGAATGCATCTCATGTATCGCTTCGAGATGATTATGAGGTATCTTGTGAAGAGATTGATATTTTGGTGGATCTCGCATGGTCAATCGAGGGCGTAATCGGATCACGTATCACAGGAGGCGGATTCGGCGGATGTACAGTAAGTATTGTGAAAAATGATGCAGTGGATCATTTCATCGAGACTGTCGGAGCACAGTATGAGGAGAGAGTGGGACACAAAGCGGAATTTTATGTAGTAGACATCGGAGATGGAGCAAAAATTTTAAAATAAGCAGGAGAGAAAAAAATGTTATTTGAAAATATTAAAAAATTAGTACAGTATGGAATTGACACAGGATTGACGCCGGAGTGCGAACGTATTTATACAACGAATCTGTTGTTGGATCTTTTTCACGAAGAAAACTATGAAGATACGGATATTCATGATGAGACAATTGAACTTGAAACAGTTCTGGCAGGGGTACTTGATGAGGCATGTAAAAGGGGAATTATTGAAGACAGCATTGTGTACAGAGACCTGTTTGACACAAAGATTATGAACTGTCTGACACCACGCCCGGCACAGGTACAGGCTGAGTTTGCAAAAAGATATGAGGTTTCTCCAAAAGAGGCGACAGACTATTTCTACAAATTGAGTCAGGACAGCGATTATATCCGTCGCTACCGAGTGAAAAAAGACCGCAAATGGAAAGTGGACAGCGCTTATGGTGAGATTGATATCACAATCAACTTATCAAAACCGGAGAAAGATCCAAAGGCGATTGCGGCTGCGAAGAATGCAAAGGCAAGTAGTTATCCAAAATGTCAGCTCTGTGTGGAGAATGAAGGATATGCAGGTCGTGTGAACCATCCGGCGAGAGAAAACCACCGTATTATCCCGATCACAGTGAATGACAGCGCATGGGGATTCCAGTATTCGCCATATGTATATTATAATGAACACTGTATCGTATTTAATGGTGAGCATACGCCGATGAAAATTGAAAAACAGACATTTGTAAAATTATTTGATTTTGTAAAATTGTTCCCACATTATTTTCTGGGATCAAACGCAGACCTTCCGATTGTAGGAGGCTCTATCTTGAGTCATGACCATTTCCAGGGAGGAAATTATACATTTGCAATGGCAAAAGCGCCGATGGAAGAGACATTTACAATCAAAAACTTTGAAGATGTAGAAGTTGGAATTGTAAAATGGCCATTGTCTGTATTGAGATTGAGAAGTACAGATGAGTCGCGTTTAATTGAACTCGGAGCACACATTTTAGATGCATGGCGAGGATACACAGACGAAGCGGCGTTTGTATTTGCGAACACAGATGGAGAGCCACACAACACGATCACTCCAATCGCAAGAAAAGTTGGGGATACATATGAGCTGGATCTTGCGCTCCGCAACAATATTACAACAGAAGAGCATCCGCTTGGAGTATATCATCCACATGCACAGTGGCATAATATCAAAAAAGAGAACATTGGTCTGATCGAGGTAATGGGACTTGCAGTGCTTCCGTCTCGTCTGAAAGAAGAGATGGAAATCCTTGCAGATTATCTTGTGGAAGGCAAAAATATCAGAGAGAATGAAAAGATTGAAAAACATGCAGACTGGGTAGAGACATTCCGAGGAAAATATGACGGATTTACAAAGGAAAATGTAATGGAAATTTTGGAAAAAGAAGTTGGAATTGTATTTACCAATGTTTTGGAAGATGCAGGTGTCTATAAATGTACAGAAGAGGGAAGAATTGCATTCAAACGGTTCATAGAGACACTGTAGGCATTTGGAGAGGATGAGAACAGAATGGAACAGAGAGCATTTGGAGCGAACAGCAAAGGTGATGCTGCTTTATTATATACATTTACGAACAAGAACGGCATGATGATCGGGGTGACTGATCTGGGGGCAACGCTCCATGCGGTCCTTGTGCCGGACAGGGATGGCAGTCTCTGTGATGTGGTACTTGGATATGACACGGCAGAGCAATATGAAGAAGGAGCTACTTTTTTTGGAGCTACGGTGGGCCGGAGCGCGAACCGCATCGGTGGTGCATCATTTGTGCTGAATGGGGAAAAATATAATCTGGATAAAAATGACGGTGAAAACAATCTTCACAGCGGGTTGGATTTTTATAGTTTCCGTGTGTGGAAAGTGAAAGAACAGACGGAGAACAGCATTACATTCGCATTGCACAGTCCGGATGGCGATCAGAATTATCCGGGTGAATTGGGCATTGAAGTGACTTATACGTTGACAGATGACAATGAAATAAAAATTCAGTATCATGGAGTGCCGACAAAAGATACGATCATCAATATGACAAATCATAGTTACTTTAATCTGTCCGGACATAAATCCGGTTCGGTGTTAGATCAAGAAGTATGGATTGATGCGGATGCTTACACGAGAGCGGATGCAACGTCGATTCCAACCGGAGAGATCGTTTCCGTAGACGGGACACCAATGGATTTTCGTGTGCCAAAGACGATTGGAAGAGATATTGAAGAAGATTATGAGGCATTGAATTTCGGAAATGGATATGACCATAACTGGGTGTTAAAGCCACGTGACGGAGTTGGAAAGGTTGCAACACTTTATTCTGATAAAACGGGGATTGAGATGGAAGTGTATACAGACCTTCCTGGAGTGCAGATGTATACAGCCAATTTTGTAGAGGATGAGTGTGGAAAAGAGGGCGCAATCTATCAAAAACACCACGCAGTCTGTTTTGAGACACAGTATTTCCCGGATGCAGTGAATCATGAGAACTTTGTAAGCCCAATCTGTCGTGCAGGTGAGGCGTATGACACGACTACGGTTTATAAATTTGGGGTGAGATAGGAAGGATTATTGTATCCAGCCTTGACAAGGTAAAAAAGGTGGCATATAATGAATACTACGTTTGCGAACCACGACAATGCTGAATTAGGGCTTGTACTGGTTTCGACGGGGGTTCAGAAGTTTGGGAAGCCATCTGCGGGGCGGGCCCGCATAACAATCCGTACTTTAAAATTAAACGCAGACGAAAATTTAGCGTACGCTGCCTAGTGGCAGCAGTCGGCCTTAAGTCGCTCACTGCTTAAGTCACCGGCTTCAACGAGGTGAGGCACTTCGTTTCCAAAGCTTTGAGGGGATGGAAGAATTTATGAAGCTACTGAGATCAGAAGCCTGTCATTAGGCGGCTGATGGAGGGAATGTCAAAATAATGACTGTGATGGGAGATGCCTCGATGGAAGGGCTTTCGGACAGGGGTTCGATTCCCCTCAGGTCCATTTCAAAACCTCAGCATATGCTGAGGTTTTATTTGCATATGTTTACAAGTAGTGCTATAATTTTTTTACAGGGGAAAATGCAAAAAAGGGGTATCAGGATAAATGGATAAGATAAGTATTATTGCTATTGTAATTGCTCAGATTGTAGTTGTCATCTGTGTGTTGGTCGTATTTTTACAGAGAAGAAGTATGAAGAATCTCATCGAGAATCTGACAACGATGATTGATGATGCAACAAAAGGAACATTGAAATCAAAAAGGCCGGATGGCTCTGTGTTTTCGGATCTGGAAGTTAAGATGAATCAGTATCTGAAAATATGTATTGTGAGAAACAGACGTGCAAAAGAAAAAAAAGACAGGATCAAGTCATTGATTGCAGAAGTTGCTTTTCAGACGCAGGCACCACTTGCAGATGTGAAGATGTATTCTGATATGCTGGTTGAGCAGAAAGATCTCTCAGATGACAGCAGAAAGATTGCAGAGCGCATCAGTGCACAGGGGGAACGCTTGAATATGATGTTGGAGGCAGTTGTGAGAATTTCTGTGCTGGAGAGTGGATTGAATTCTATTGAGCCGAAATCACAGAATCTTGGGAATCTTTTATGTGAAGTGAGTCAGGAATTGCTTCCATTGGCAGAGAAAAAAGGAATTGCAATTCAATATAAGAAAAAGAAGATTCAGGCGGTGTTTGATTATCCGTGGACGCTCGTGGCGCTTTCGAATATTTTGGAAAATGCAATTAAGTATTCAAAACCGAATTCCATGGTCAAAGTAAGTGTGATGCAGTATGATATGTATGCGAGAGTAGATATTACGGACAATGGAATGGGAATTGATTATACAGAGACAGAGGCGATTTTTAAGAAATTTTATCGCACAAAAGAGGCAAAAGAGCAGGAAGGTCTTGGAATTGGTCTCTATCTTGCGAGACATATTATACGAGAACAATGTGGATACATTAAAGTGTCCTCGATTGTTGGAAAGGGAACGATGTTCTCTGTATTCCTACCGAGGGTATAAAATATAGTAAAGGGCAGATGGCAGTTGGAAAAACTAAAAAAAGGAGTTTTCTGACTGCCATTTATTGTTTCACAAAGTTGACATAAATCTTTGGTATGATAAAAAGAGAATATTAAACGAGGTGAAGATATATGGAAAAATTGAAAATATTGGTTGTAGATGATGAGAGCAGAATGAGAAAACTGGTAAAAGATTTTTTAGAGAGAGAGGGACATATTATTATAGAAGCTGCTGATGGGATGGAAGCGATGGATATTTTTTATGAGAATAAGGATATCGCTTTGATTATTCTTGATGTGATGATGCCTAGAATGGATGGATGGCAAGTGTGCAGAGAGGTGCGTGCGCTGTCTCAGGTTCCGATTATCATGCTGACAGCACGCGGGGAAGAACGGGACGAGCTGCAGGGATTTGAACTTGGAGTGGATGAATATATTTCAAAACCGTTCAGTCCGAAGATTTTGGTTGCGCGAGTGAATGCAATCTTAAAAAGAGGAAGAGCAGCGGCTTCTGAAGATTTGATTGATGCCGGGGGCATTGTGATTGATAAAGCAGCACATCTTGTAAAGATTGATGATGTACCGATTGATCTGAGTGTGAAAGAGTTTGAACTTTTAACATATTTTGTGGAAAATCAGAAGATGGCATTGTCCAGAGAAAAGATACTGAACAATGTGTGGGATTATGATTATTTTGGCGATGCGAGGACAATTGATACCCATGTGAAAAAACTGAGAAGCAAGCTGGGAGAAAAAGGAAATTATATTAAGACGATATGGGGAATGGGATATAAGTTTGAGGTGGAATAATGCGAGGATCAATTAAACGTCAGATTTCAGTCATATTTATCGGGCTGGTAGTGGCAATTCTTTTGATTTCACTTGGAGTGAATGCAAAATTTCTCGGACAGTATTATATCCTGAATAAACAGGCGAGTCTGACAGAGGTATATGAAAAGTTAAAAACAGCTTCTGAGAAAGGGAAATTGACATCTGACAGCACGGTAGAAGAATTGAGCGAGATGGTTGAGATTGGTAATATTACGCTTGCTGTTGTTTCAGGAAAAGAGAAAGTCCGTCTTTCGATTGCGCAGAATGAACAGAAAAGTGATGAACTGGTCATGCAGCTGATTGGTTATATGCTAGGGCGGAATCAGGAGAACGGGACGCTTTTAAAGGAGAGCGATACCTATCAGATTCACAGTGCAAAAGATGTGCAAAGTGGGTACGAATATATCGAGATGTGGGGATATCTGGAAGATGGAAGTACATTTATTTTAAGAAGTCCGCTGGAGAGTATTCGGGAAAGTGTGGCGCTCTCGAATAAATTTTTATCTTACATTGTGGTTGTAGTTGTACTGATCAGCACCGTCTTGGTATGGTATTTTTCTAAAAGGATTGCAGATCCGATCATGGAACTGGCAGTTTTGTCGAAGAGAATGGCGGATTTGGATTTTGATGCGAAATATACAAGCGGCGGAGATAATGAGATTGGAGTTCTTGGAGAGAACTTTAATGCGATGTCAGAGAAACTGGAGCAGACCATTTCGATGCTGAAAAAAGCCAATTATGAATTGCAAAAAGATATTGAGAAAAAAGAAAAGATGGAAAATATGCGAAATGAGTTCCTTGGAAATGTATCTCACGAATTAAAGACACCGATTGCTTTGATACAGGGGTATGCGGAAGGACTGAAAGAGGGAATCTCGGATGATCCGGAGAGTCGGGCGTTTTATTGTGACGTGATTATGGACGAAGCAGGAAAGATGAACCGTATGGTGAAAAATCTGCTGACATTGAACCAGTTGGAATTTGGAGAAGAGGAAGTGTCTTTTGAGCGTTTTGACATCGCGGAACTGATTCGCGGAGTAGTGCAAAGCTGTGAGATACTGATACAGCAGAAGAATGCCACAGTGCATTTTACGCAGAATGAACCTGCGTATGTCTGGGCGGATGAGTTCAAGGCAGAGCAGGTTATTCGAAACTATGTGAGTAATGCATTGAATCATGTAGAGGGGCAGATGCTGATTGACATTCGCATTTCAAAAGGAGAAGAGCCGGATACGACGAGAGTTTCGGTGTTCAATACCGGAAAACAGATTCCAAAGGAGGATATCGGGCACATTTGGGATAAATTCTACAAAGTGGATAAAGCGCACACAAGAGAATATGGTGGTAATGGAATCGGACTTTCTATTGTTAAGGCGATTATGGAATCGTTCCATCATGAGTATGGAGTGAACAACTATGAAAACGGAGTGGAATTCTGGTTTGAATTATCTGCAAAATAGAGGAGGGCACAAGTGATATGATAGCGATTATTGATTATGATGCGGGGAATATAAAAAGCGTAGAAAAAGCATTACAAAAGTTGGGACAGGATGTTGTGATCACACGCGAGAAAGAGCAGATTTTAGCTGCGGATAAAGTGATTCTGCCTGGAGTCGGGGCATTTGGAGATGCGATGAAGAATCTGAACGAGTATGGTCTGGTGGAGGTTATTCATCAAGTGGTGGAAAAAAGGATTCCCTTTTTGGGGATTTGTCTTGGGCTGCAGCTTTTGTTTGAAAAAAGCGACGAGTCGGAAGGCGTGAAAGGACTTGGAATTTTAAAAGGAGAGGTTTGCAGAATTCCGGATCAAGAAGGGTTTAAGATTCCGCATATGGGATGGAACTCTTTGCATCTTCAGAATGACGGAAGACTCTTTCGGGGAATTGAAGAGGACGCATATGTATATTTCGTGCATTCTTATTACCTGAAAGCCAAGGAGGAACAAATTGTGAAGGCGACGACAGAATACGGCGCACACATCCATGCATCTGTGGAAATGGATAATGTGTTTGCATGCCAGTTTCATCCGGAAAAAAGCAGTGATGTGGGACTTCGGATTTTGAAAAATTTTGTAGAGCTTAGCTAGGAGGAAGAGAGATGTTTACGAAAAGAATAATCCCTTGTTTGGATGTGCACAATGGGCGCGTGGTGAAAGGAGTTAATTTTGTAGATTTGATAGATGCCGGTGACCCGGTTGAGATTGCGAAGGCATATGATGCAGCAGGAGCAGATGAGATTGTATTTTTGGATATCACAGCATCGTCAGATGAGAGAGAAACTGTTGTCGATATGGTGCGGAAAGTGGCCGCCAATGTATTTATTCCTTTTACAGTTGGCGGAGGAATCCGGACGGTAGAAGATTTTAAAGTACTTTTGCGGGAAGGAGCGGATAAGATTTCAATCAATTCATCTGCGATCAATCGTCCAGAGTTGATACGGGAAGCGGCAGAAAAATTCGGCAGTCAGTGTGTGGTTGTCGCAATTGATGCGAAGAAAAGAGCGGATGGAACCGGATGGAACATCTATAAAAATGGTGGAAGAGTCGATGTCGGTATCGACGCGGTTGAGTGGGCAAAAAAAGTGGGTGCGCTCGGAGCGGGAGAGATTCTTTTAACGAGTATGGATGGAGATGGAACAAAGGCAGGGTATGACCTGGAGTTGACAAGAGCGATTGCGGAAGCAGTATCGATTCCGGTCATCGCATCAGGCGGTGCAGGAACGCTGGAACATTTTTATGAGGCGTTGACGGAAGGAAAGGCAGATGCGGCGCTTGCAGCATCTCTATTCCATTTTAAAGAATTAGAGATTAAAGAAGTCAAACAATACTTGCGAGAGAAAGGCGTTTCAGTCAGAATGTAAGGAGGAAGAAAAGATGGCGGCAATCAACGGAGATTGGCTGGAAGCATTAAAGGATGAATTCAAAAAAGACTATTATAAGCAGCTGTTTGAGAAGGTGAACGAAGAGTATCGGACGAGATTAATATTTCCACCGGCAAATGACATATTTAACGCATTTCATCTGACACCTTTAAAAGATGTGAAAGTGGTTATCTTAGGACAGGATCCGTATCATGGAAATAATCAGGCGCATGGACTTTGCTTTTCGGTAAAGCCGGAGGTGGAGATACCACCATCGCTTGTAAATATTTACAAAGAACTGCATGATGATTTGGGGTGCACGATTCCTGACCACGGATACCTTGTGAAATGGGCGAAACAGGGAGTGTTAATGCTCAATACTGTTTTGACTGTGCGGGCGCATCAGGCAAATTCCCACAGAGGAATCGGCTGGGAAGAGTTTACAGATGCGGCAATCCGTGTGTTGAATACACAGGATCGACCGATTGTGTTTATTTTATGGGGAAGACCGGCTCAGATGAAAAAAGCGATGTTGAATAACCCAAAGCATCTGATATTGGAAGCTCCACATCCAAGTCCACTGTCTTCTTATCGTGGTTTTTTTGGAAGCAGACCATTCAGTAAGACGAATCAATTCCTTGAGGCGAATGGAGTGGAACCGATCGACTGGCAGATTGATGAATTGTAGAGAAAAGAGATGTAACATAGAATAAAAGTTGAGATATGCGAATGGAAGGCGTATGTTTCAACTTTTTTTAATTGATATCTTGACATTTCACATAAAATATGGTTATATGAACATATGAACAATCACTCATATGAGGAGGTAGAAAGATGAAACAGAATCATGAAGAACATAAAGAGCAACATCATCATAACCATGAAGCCTGTGGATGTGGTCACGACCATGAACACGAAGCCTGCGGATGCGGACATGACCATGAACATGGGAGTGGTGATAAAGAAAGTCATTCGCATGTTCAATCGGATGCGAAGCAAAAAGTATATATCTTAGAAAATCTTGGTTGTGCAAACTGTGCGGCGAAGATGGAGAGAAAGATTAAGGAATTGCCGGAAGTGGAAGATGCGGTGATCACATTTGCGACAAAGCAGTTAAAAGTTGCATCGAATCATCAAGAGGATCTTCTTCCGGTACTACAGGAAATTTGTGCATCGATAGAGTCTGAGGTAGTGGTAAAACAAAAAGAGTCAAAAGTACACAAAGAAAAACAGGAGGAGAACCAAAAAGCGATAATAGGTATTCTTGCAGGTGCAGTATTGTTTGCAGCAGGGATGATATTTGAGGATTCTTATCCGACAGTGACATCAATTGGATTTGTTATAGCCTATCTGATTCTTGGTGGGAAAATTGTATTACAGGCAGCGAAGAATCTGAAGAAGGGGCACGTGTTTGATGAAAACTTTCTGATGAGTATTGCGACGCTGGCGGCATTTGCAATTGGAGATTTTGCTGAGGCGGTAGGTGTGATGCTGTTTTACCGGTGTGGAGAGTTGTTTGAAGATATTGCAGTGGAAAAGAGCCGTGGACAGATTATGGATGCGGTTGACATGAGACCGGAGGTTGTAAATCTTCTGCATGGAGATGAGGTGGAAGTGATTCCGGCAGAGGAAGCGCAGATCGGAGACGTGCTCCTTGTGAGAGTTGGAGATCGAATTCCGCTTGACGGAGTGATTTTAAGCGGTGAGAGCCGCATCGATACAGCGCCGGTGACAGGTGAACCGGTTCCTGTAAAAGCAGGCGAAGGTGACCGGGTAATCTCAGGGTGTGTCAATACTTCCGGAATGTTAAAGGTTCGGGTAGAAAAGACACTTGGCGACTCTATGGTTACACGGATTCTGCAGTCTGTCGAAAATGCGGCGGCAAGCAAGCCGAAGATAGACCGATTTATTACAAGATTTGCAAGGGTCTACACACCATTTGTAGTAATCCTGGCATTGGGAACTGCAATTATCCCTTCACTGATTACGGGAGATTGGAAATTTTGGATTTATACAGCAATCACATTTCTCGTTATAAGCTGTCCATGTGCGCTCGTATTGAGTGTGCCGCTTGCATTTTTCTCCGGAATTGGCGCGGGATCTAAAAAGGGAATTCTTTTTAAAGGCGGAATTGCTTTGGAGGCGTTAAAAGAGGTCAAGGCAGTTGTCATGGATAAGACAGGGACTATTACAAAAGGAAATTTTGAAGTGCAGAAGTGTATTTCATTGGGGGCATGGAAGGAAGGAGAACTCTTAGCAGTTGCAGCAGGATGTGAGAGTACATCCACGCATCCGATTGGGAACAGTATTGTGGAGGAAGCAAAAAAACGTTTTGTAGAATTGGAACGCCCATCAAAAGTGGAAGAAATATCAGGAAAGGGAATCCGTGCGCAAATGAAACTCGGCGAGGTGCTATGCGGAAACAGAGCCCTTTTAGAAATGCATCATGTGAATGTGCAAATGATGGAGAGCGACGTTTATGGAACCGAAGTATTTGTCGCGATAAATGGAGAGCTGGCAGGATATCTTGTCATTGCGGACACTTTGAAAGAAGATTCCGTTAGTGCAATCAGAAAGATGAAAAAATACGGACTTCGAACAGCAATGCTTACAGGAGATGCCAAAACAAGTGCAGATGCCATAGCCAAAAAGGCAGGTGTAGAAGAAGTGTACGCACAGCTTTTGCCGGAGGATAAGGTAGAAAAATTAAAGGAGATACGTCAAAAGAACGGAGCTGTTATGTTTGTTGGAGATGGAATCAATGATGCGCCGGTGCTGGCTGGAGCAGATGTCGGAGCCGCGATGGGAAGTGGAGCGGATGCTGCGATTGAAGCGGCAGATGTAGTGTTTATGACATCTTCGATGGAAGCGATTCCGCAATCTGTTGCAATTGCAAAAGCGACCGGAGCGATTGCCATGCAAAATGTTGTGTTTGCACTGATTGTGAAAGCTCTGGTAATGATACTTGGACTTATGGGATTTGCAAATATGTGGCTGGCAGTGTTTGCCGATACAGGAGTTGCGATGCTCTGTGTATTAAATTCCATCCGAATTTTATATAAGAAATAAAAGAAGTGCGGCTGTTGTCCTGCGGTGAGTCAGGGGAACAGTCGTACTTATTTTGCAGGAAAGTATTGACCAAACAGAGTACATCATTCATAATTGTTCTATGAATGTCGAGTCATATGAAAGGAGTAAGATATGGAAAAATCGGAAATAGAATGTTGTGGGACAACGCATTTGCATGACAGTCTGGTACACCAGATTGAAGACGGAATGCCGAAAGAAGAAACGATACGAGAATTGTCAGATTTCTTCAAAGTATTTGGAGATATGACGAGAATAAAAATTTTATGTGTGTTGTTTCAGGCAGAGTTGTGTGTGTGTGATTTGGCAGAAGTTGTGGGAATGACTCAATCTGCAGTGTCACATCAACTGAGAATATTAAAACAGATGAAGTTAGTAAAGAATAGAAGAGAAGGAAAGACGGTATTTTACTCGCTGGCAGACGGGCATATACAGAGCATCTTGAATCAGGGAATGGAGCATATAATAGAGTAGAGGCTGTTTGATGAGGGCAGGTTATGAAGGAAAGAATACGTAATAATGTGTACATGACAGTGTGCGGACTTTTGTTGTATTTGGGAAGTGTCTGGCTGAGCAGAAGTTATCATTTGCCGTCGGACATTGCGTTTGGCTGTTTTTTTGCAGCGTACCTACTGGCTGGGTACAGTGTGTTTCAGAAGATTGCGGAACATTTTTTGGAGAAATTTTTTCTGGATGGGAATGTACTGCTTGTAATCACTACAATTTGTGCGTTTGCCGTTGGATATTATGTGGAGGCAGTGGCGGTGATCTTGATTTTTCAGGTTGGACATCTGATCGAGATGATCACAATAGATCGCTCCAAACGAAGAATCAGAGAACTCATCGATGTACATGCAATCCTTGCAAATAAACTGGTAGATGGGGAAGAAATACAGGTAGAGCCGTCAGAGCTTGAAAAGGACGACAGAATCTTGATCAGACCGGGCGAACGAGTTCCGGTAGATGGGATAGTCGTTTCGGGGACAACTTCGCTTGATACACAGATGATTACGGGAGAGGCAATTCCGCGTGAGGAAGAGCCGGGCGGAATTGTATATAGTGGAAGTCTGAATCTGACAGGCGCCATAGAAGTCAAAGTGCTTCATACATATGATGATTCTACGGTGTCAAGAATCTTGAATATCGTAGAAAATGTAGATACGAAAAAGGCAGAAAGTGAGCACAAAGTACAAAGATACATTCAGATTTATGTAGGCTTGATATTAGCGTCGGCAGCGATGCTTGTTGTTTTGCCAAGTCTGTTTGATAAGACATATGAGTATGTGACTGGAATGAAGAGAGTTGTTGTATTTTTGGCGGCAGCCTGCCCATGTGCGATTGGGATGTCTGTATCCACAGCATTTTTAGGCGGGATTCTTTCCGCTGCTAAAAAAGGTGTAATCGTAAAAGGAGGCGTGTATCTGGAAATTTTGGCGAAGGTGAACACCTTTCTGTTCGATAAGACGGGAACGTTGACGGAAGGTGTTTTTGAAGTGCAGGAGGTACATGCACAGTGGCTTACAGAGGAGGAATTATTGGAGATTGCAACATATGTGGAAAGCTACTCGAATCATCCGATTGCTGTTTCCTTGAAAAATGCTTATGGGAAAGAACTTGAAAAGACCCGTATGACTGAGATGGAAGAGATTCCGGGATATGGATTGACAGCAATTTACGAGGGAAAGAAAGTGTATGTTGGAAATGCAAGACTGATGGAAGAAAGAGGCATCCGGTTTCAGGAAATACACAAGTCAGGAAGCGTAATTTACATTGCGGTTGACGGGAAATATGCAGGTTATATCGTCGTTTCAGATATGATAAAAAAAGATGCAAAAGAGATGATTATGTATTTGAAAAAGCATTGTCAGGCAGTCGCTGTGATGGTGACGGGAGATACCCAGTTTACTGGAAAAGAAGTGGCTGAGAAATTGGAATTAGACTATTATTATGCAAATCAGCTTCCGCAGGATAAGGTGGAGCGATTGGAAGAATTTTTGAATATGCAGGACGACACGGAATGTCTTGCAGCAGTTGGAGACGGTATCAATGATGCGCCGGTGCTCACGAGAGCCGACGTAGGGATTGCTATGGGAGCGCTTGGCTCAGATGCAGCGATCGAAGCGGCGGATATTGTCCTGATGGATGATGAACCGTTGGCGCTGGTAGATGCAGTCCGTATTGCAAAGGAGACGTTGAAGGTCATCAGGCAGAACACGGTTTATGCGGTTCTTATTAAAATAATCGTATTGGGATTGGCGCTGTGCGGAATGATAACAATCAAGGGGGCGATCATTTGGGAAGTATGTGTGATTGTGCTTGCGATTGTGAATGCTGCATGGGCATCTAAAAATCCGGCATAATAGAAAAGGAGCAGAGATGAAAAAAAGGAAAATAGCAATGCTTGTCATGACGGGAGTTTTATTGACAGGCTGTATGGGAACAAATTATTTGGAAGAAGGCGTTTCTCAGTTGGAAGAAAAGCAATATGAGGAGGCGAGCAAGTCTTTTCAGAAGGAGATCGATGAAGAAAAGAACTTAGATGAGGCATACCGCGGAATGGGAATTGCATATTTTGAGATGGAAGAATTCGAAAAAGCAATTGATGCGTTCGGGGAGGCATTGGACAATGGGGCAGAAGAAACGGCAACGTTATATAATTTTATCGGTATCAGTAATATGAAAATGGAAAATTATGAGGAAGCGGTATCTGCCTTTGAAAAAGGTATGTCTATGGAGGATTGCTCTGATACAATGAAACAGGAGATGCTGTTTAACACGGTTGTATCATATGAAAAGTTGGGGGACTGGGACAATGCAAAAGAGAAAGTGAGCGAGTATAACGAGCAGTATCCTGGAGACTCGAAGGCAGAAAAAGAAGCAGAATTTTTGGAGACCAGATAGGAGGGCTTTATGGCGGAAATGATAGAACTGAAACAGGTGAAGGAAAAGGTCATTTTGGTCGGAGTCAGCACGGATGATCATGATGATACGGAGAAATCGCTGGATGAACTGGAAGAACTGGCGTTAACTGCAGGGGCAGTGACGGTCGGGCGTGTTGTCCAAAACCTGTCACAGATCCACCCGGTGACCTATGTCGGAAAAGGAAAGTTGGACGAGATAAAAGACCTGTTGTGGGAGACAGAGGCGACGGGCATCATCTGTGATGATGAATTATCGCCGATTCAGCTTGGAAACATGGAAGATGCGTTGAATACAAAGATTATGGATCGAACCCTCATTATTTTGGATATTTTTGCAAACAGGGCGTCGACCAATGAGGGGAAAATTCAAGTAGAACTTGCGCAGTTGAAATACAGACAGTCGCGTCTTGTGGGACTTGGAAAATCATTGTCAAGACTTGGCGGCGGAATCGGGACAAGAGGTCCGGGAGAGAAAAAGCTTGAGATGGATAGGCGTCTGATCAAGGGGCGGATTGCCCAGTTGAACCGAGAATTGAAAGATGTCAAGCGGCACCGTGAGGTGACAAGAGAGCAAAGAAGCAGAAACCAAGTTCCGGTCATTGCGATTGTCGGTTACACAAATGCCGGGAAATCTACACTTTTGAATACACTGACGGGGGCGGATGTGCTGGAAGAAGATAAGCTGTTTGCGACGCTGGATCCGACAACCCGGAACTTAAAACTCCCAAGTAAACAAGAGGTATTGCTGACGGATACAGTTGGATTTATCCGAAAACTGCCGCACCATCTGATTGAAGCCTTCAAAAGTACGTTGGAGGAAGCAAAATATGCAGACATCATCCTGCATGTGGTGGATGCATCTAATCCGCAGATGGATGAGCAGATGTATATTGTCTATGAGACACTGATGAATCTGGAAGTTAAGAATAAACCGGTTATCACGGCGTTTAATAAACAGGATAAAGTAGATGGTGAGGTTATTTTACGTGATTTTAAAGCAGATCATGTTGTGAATATTTCGGCAAAGACTGGTGAGGGATTAGAGAATCTGCAAAATGTAATCGAAGAAGTTTTGCGGGAACAGAAAATTTTAATTGAGCAGCTTTATCCGTATGCTGATGCGGGAAAGATACAATTGATTCGAAAATACGGGGAACTGTTAGAAGAAGAGTACCGGGAAGAAGGTATTTTTGCAAAAGGGTACATTCCGATTGAAATCTATGAGAAAGTGAAACTGTGAGAGAAATGAAAAGATATCAGATTACAGAGTGGTGCCATCATTTTATGGAGAATCATGTGAAAGAAGGAGATCTCTGTATTGATGCGACAGCCGGAAACGGAAATGATACGCTCTTTTTGTGTGAACTTGTAGGAGAGTGTGGACGGGTGTTGGCATTCGACATTCAAAAAGAAGCGGTGGAAAATACGAAAAAGCGGATTTTGGAACATCAGATGGAAAAACGTGCAGATGTTTTTCTGGAAAGTCATGCGAAGATGCAGAAGTATGCAAAGGAAGAAACGGTAGACTGCATCGTATTTAATTTCGGATACCTTCCGGGCGGTGACCATCAGCTTGCGACTAAAGCAGATACAAGTATAGAGGCAATCAGACAGGGACTGCGACTGCTGAAGGTGGGAGGCATGATGAGTCTTTGCATTTACAGCGGAGGGGACAGCGGATTTGAGGAACGGGATGCAATCCTGTCATTTCTGAAATGCCTGGATACAAAATATTATCTTGTTATTCTGAGTTCCTATTACAATCGCCCCAATCATCCGCCGATACCGGTGATGATTCTGAAGTTAAAGTCTGACGTGGCGATTCATGAAAACACTTCCGATAAGCACGGGAAAAAGTAGAATAATCTTGAAAACCACAGTCAAAACAGGCTTCTAGAACCGGAGACCCCTGTAGGATCAAGTCTTTGGCAAAAAGAAGTCGTTTTTGTGTAATATAATTTCCGAGGCTGTATCCGGTCTCGGATTTGAACAGGCGCATCATATAGTATTTGCTTAGATAGAATCTTGAGGCGAGGTCATCAATTGAAAGATGGGCGGACAAATTGGCATTGATATAGTGCAGAATGTCCGCTATTTTTTCGTTGTAGACGGCGGTATCCAAAAAGAAAAGCTGTCTTGCGTGCGCCGCGCGATTGAGATGAATCATAAATTCTAAAAAAAGAACTTGCCTGTAGAGTTCGTTGGCATAGCCATCAGAGGAAAAGGATTCTTCCAATCTTTGGATTGTCTGAAACAAAATACTTTTTTGACGAGTGGGAATCCGAAGCACACTGGATTCCTTTTTTGCTGCTTTTTGAAAACAATATCCCAAGTCGTAGTCCTGTGTACGGTAGTTTTCAATAAAAGTGGGAGAGATGTAAATAATAATCCGCTCATATGGCGTGGTTGTGTCGACGACCGGGCGGTGAATCTCATTATGGCGGACAAGAACCATATCGTAAGGTTCGAGCTGATAGGTTCGTCCCTCGATGGTATAATGCACATTTCCCTTGATTAAAATAGTGATCTTATCAAATTCATGGTAATGATATTTAATATTTGGAATACTCCTGTCTGTCAGATGAAACAACCGGAAATCACTGCTTAAATATCCTTTTTTTTCATAGTGTTCCATATCAAACCCTCCTGCTATGAGAGTATTATATAGCATTATTTGCAATATAGAAAGCATTATTTGTGTATTTGTGACATATAATGCCTGTTAAGATAGAAGTAGTAAAAATGCCGTGGAGGGTGAATGTATGAACGTTGTATTAGAAAAATATCATGGACTTGGAAATGATTACCTTGTATTTGACCCAAATAAAAATGAAATGGAATTAAATGAAGAAAATGTCAGACTGTTATGTGACCGCAATTATGGTATAGGAGCGGAAGGGATTTTGGAAGGTCCTGTTTTTGAGACAGAGCAGATGGGTGTTCGAATCTGGAATCCAGATGGAAGCAAGGCAGAAATGAGCGGAAATGGGGATCGTATTTTTGCAAAATATTTAAAAGATGCCGGTTATGTACAGAAACGAAATTTTCATTTTCAGACACCGGGAGGAGAAATTGAGGTTTTCTACTTAAATGAAGATGGAAGCCGCATTCGTCTTTCGGTGGGAAAAGCATCTTTTTGGAGCGACGAAATTCCTGTGACAGGGGAACGAAGAGAAGTGGTCGATGAGGACATGGTGTTCGGAAGAAACCTGTATCCGACGACTTGTGTGTCTGTCGGAAATCCACACTGTGTGATTCCGATGAAAGAAGTGTCGAAACATCTCGTGTGCAAAATCGGAAATCATTCAGAGATTGCAAGATATTTTCCGAATAAGATCAACACACAGGTGATGCAGGTGATTGATGAAGAAAATATTCGGATTGAAATCTTTGAGCGCGGCGTGGGATATACGCTTGCATCTGGCAGCAGTGCATGTGCTGCAGCGGCAGCTGCATATAAACTTGGACTTACGAATCCGGGTGTGACAGTGCACATGCCAGGTGGTGAGTTGCAGGTGGAGATTCAGGAGGACTGGGAGATATTTGTGACAGGTGAAGTATTTTATATTGGAAAGATGATACTTGGAAATGAATTGAGTGAAAAATTGAGAATGATGTAGAGAAGAGGACTGTCCGCGGTGGATGGTCCTTTGCTGATATTGCCCGAATATTCAAGTGTAAAAGGCATTGCAACTTAAAAACAGATTGTTTATACTAAAGGAGAGAAATATTGACAGAGAAAAAGCAGAGCAGTATTACCAACAAAATCTGAGAGAGCTGAAAGGATAGAAGGAATGGCATTACAGTTTATTATGGGACCACCCGGTTCGGGAAAGTCCCATTATTTATATGAAAAAGTAACAAAAGCATCTTTGGAGCATCCCGAGACCAATTATATTGTGCTTGTGCCGGAACAGTTTACCATGCAGACACAGAAAGATCTTGTGATGGCAAGCCCGAGAAAAGGAATTATGAATGTAGATGTGCTGAGTTTTGGACGACTTGCACATCGTATTTTTGAGGAGACCGGTGGAAACCAGCGAAAAGTTCTTGATGATGTGGGGAAAAGTTTTGTGCTGAGAAAGATTGCGGGGGATTGTGAGGCAGAGCTTCGCGTACTTGGAAGTAATCTGAAAAAGACCGGATACATCGGGGAAGTGAAGTCGGTTATATCGGAATTTACACAATATGCTATACAGGAAGAGACGTTGGAACAGATGATAGAAGAGGTGAAAGACTCTTCTAATCTTTATTATAAATTGCAGGATATCAAGACTATTTACCATGGATTTCGAGAATATCTGAGAGAAAAATATATTACAGGGGAAGAACTTTTAGATGTCCTTTGTACTGTGGTGGGGGAATCTAAGATTTTAAAAGACAGTGTGGTTGTACTGGATGGGTTTACCGGATTTACGCCTGTTCAAAATAAGCTTTTGCGTGAACTGTTTGGTGTCTGCAAGAGGGTTGTGATTACAGTGACAATGGAGCAAAAGGAGAATCCATTTTCTTATAAACATCCATACCAGCTGTTTGCATTGAGCAAGCAGATGGTGACTTCCCTGATTACAATTGCCAAAGAGACAAAGACAGATGTAGAGGAGCCGATATATCTATATGACAGACCGATTTATCGATTCCGCGAGAATACAGCGCTTGCATTTTTAGAGGCGCATCTGTTCCGCTATTCAAAAGAGCAGTATGAAAAGGAACAGGATCGTATTCAGGTTTATTGTGCGAAGAATCCGAAAGAAGAGGTCGATTTTGCTGCGCAGAAGATTCGAAATCTGGCTCGGACAAGAGGATACCGTTATCGGGAGATTGCAATCATTGCAAGTGACTTGAACACATATGGAAATCAGATTGAAAAGATTTTTGGAGAATATCAGATACCGATCTTTATGGATCATAAAAGAAGTATTTTGTTGAATTCATTTGTGGAATACGTCAGAAGTCTTCTTGCGATGGTGGAACAGAACTTTTCATATGAAAGTGTATTCCGTTATCTGCGCACGGGACTGACCGGGTTTTCAGACGAAGAGATTGACATTGTGGAGAACTATGTTATTGCACTTGGAATCCGTGGATACAAAAAATGGCAGGAGAAATGGATTCGAAGAGCCAGAGGGATGGAGGAAACGGAATTGGAACGTATTAATGACATCAAAGAACGTTTCCTTATTCAAGTGGAAGATGTGACAATGGTATTAACAAAACGAAACAAAACGGTCTCAGAAGTCACAAAAGCACTGTATGACTTTCTTGTGAAGGAAGAATTGCAAAAAAAGGTAAAAGAATATGAAATTAGATTTGGAAATGACGGAGAACTTGCATTAGAAAAAGAATATGGACAGGTATACCGTATTGTAATTGAATTATTTGATAAGTTTGTAGAGTTGCTTGGAGAGGAACAGATTGCGCTGAAAGAGTATTGTGAATTGTTGGATGCAGGACTTGAGGAGGCGAAGGTTGGTGTGATCCCGCCAAGTCTTGATCAGGTTGTGGCGGGGGATATTGAAAGAACCCGTATCAAGGACATAAAGGCGGTGTTTTTGCTTGGAGCCAATGACATGTATATTCCAGGAAAAGAAAATGCGGGAGGTATTCTCTCAGAGCATGACAGGGAGCTGTTCCAAAAAGGAGGAGTGGTACTGGCTCCGGGAGCGAAAGAAAAAGCATTTATCCAGAAGTTTTATCTCTATCTGCTGATGACAAAACCATCCGAACAGTTGTATGTGACATATAGTAAGGTCTCTGCGGATGGAAAGACACTTCGCCCGGCATACCTGATTCAGGATTTACGGCGAATGTACAAAAAGATGGAAATTCAAGATGCAGATTGTCAGCCAGACAAAAAAGAATTGACACCGAAAAGCGGATTTGCATATCTGATTGAAAAGTTACAGAAAAAACACGAAGGATTGGGCACTGAGTGGCAGGAATTGTATACATGGTACAGACAAAATCCAAAATGGCGAAAAAAAATAGAACAGATAGTGGAAGCTTGTTTTTATGAAAAACCAAAAGATGGTCTTACAACAAGAACAGCTCAACGATTGTATGGGACTATTTTAGAGAACAGTGTAACCAGATTAGAAAAATTTTCGGCATGTGCCTATGCTCATTTTTTATCTTACGGGCTAAATTTGCGGGAACGTGAGGAATATACTTTTCAGGCGATCGATCTGGGAAATATTTTCCATAGTGCCATTGAACATTTTGCAAAAAAACTGGAGGCGGAGGGGTACACATGGACGACGCTTCCGGAAGTAAGAAGAGAAGAACTGATTGAAGAAAGTGTGGAGGAAAGTATTGTGGATTATGGAAATACAATCCTCTATAGCTCGGCGAGAAATGAATATATTATCAAACGTCTGAAACGTATGATGAGGCGCACCGTCTGGGCGCTGACAAAACAGTTGGAGAAGGGCGATTTCATGCCGGGCGGGTATGAGATTTCTTTCGGAGGAGCATCCGGACTATCCACATCGGACATTGCGTTGGATGGACATGGGCGAATGAGACTGCGTGGAAAGATTGACAGGGTTGACATCTGTGAGGATGAGGACAATGTCTATGTCAAAGTGATTGATTATAAGACGGGGGCGAAAGCGTTTGATCTGGGGGAATTGTATTATGGCTTACAGTTGCAGCTCGTTTTATATCTGAATACGGCATTAGAACTGGAGAGCAGAAAAAATCACGGGAAAACAGTGATACCTGCCGGGATTTTTTATTATCAGATGAAAGATCCAATCGTGGACAAGGAAAAAGATGAAGAAAAACTGGAAAAGAAAATATTAAAAGAACTGCGTTTGGATGGCGTGGTGAATGCAAGGGAAGAAGTGGTGCGGCATTTGGATAGGGAGATATCCGGAAATTCACTTGTTGTGCCGATCGGGCGAAATAAAGACAGGAGTCTGTCAAAGGCATCCAAAACAGCGACACAGGAAGAGTTTGAGCTGATTTCAGAGTATGCCAAGAAGCAGATGAAACAGATTGGGACAAGAATATTAGAAGGGGAGACGGAGGTGTCCCCATATGAGCTTGGAACGATGACAGGCTGTAGTTACTGTCCTTACAAGGCGATTTGCGGATTTGAAGAAAAAATTCCGGGATATGAATATCGGAGACTGCAGAAACTGAAAAAAGATGAGGTGCTTATGAAGATGAGAAAGGAGGTGTCAGAGTGGGAGTAACATTTACACCGGAACAAAAGCAAGTTATTGACCTGCGAGATCGAAATATTTTGGTATCGGCAGCAGCCGGATCAGGAAAGACTGCGGTGCTTGTAGAGCGTATTATTACGAGGCTTACAAAAGATCAAAATCCGATAGATGTAGATCAGCTTTTGATTGTGACCTATACGGAGGCAGCAGCATCAGAAATGAAAGAACGTATACGTACAGCAATTGAAAAAGCACTGGAGGAGAATCCGGATAATGTGCATCTGCAGCGTCAGGCGACATTGATTCACAGTGCACAGGTGACGACGATCCACAGCTTCTGTCTCTCTGTCATAAGGGATTATTTCCATACGATCGATCAGGATCCGGGATTTCGGATTGCCGAAGAAGGAGAACTCAAACTACTTAAGCATGACGTGATGGAAGAGCTTTTAGAAAGATATTATGAAGAGGGGAGTCAGACCTTTCAGGAATTTGTAGAGTGTTTTGCATCTGGAAGAGACGATAAGAAACTAGAGGAGCTTATTTTGCAGCTATATGAATTTTCAAGAAGTTATCCGAATCCGGGGAAATGGTTGCAAGAGTGTGTGGAACAGTACGAGTTTGACAGTCTGCAGGCGATGACAGAGTCAGAGTTTGTAGGACATATTATGCGCAATACAAGATATTATATGAAAGATCTGAAAGAAACTATTGTATCAGGGCTGCAAGTATGTGACTGCGAAGATGGGCCGTATATGTATCGGGAGACTCTGGAAGCAGACCTGCAGAATATAGAAAAAATTAACAGTGCAGAAGACTTTTTGGAGATGTCCAACTTGATTTCTAAGGTGAAATGGGCAAGGCTTGCAACCAACCGCGACAAGAGTGTTTCGGAAGAACTGGCTGCCTATGTGAAAGGTGTCCGGGAGGAAGTCAAGAAGACGGTGGCTTCGGTTGTAGAACAGTATTTTTTTGACGCTCCCGAAGAGTTGTATCAGGATATGCTCTCGGCAAAATCGAATATGGAAGTGCTTGTACAGCTTGTAAATGATTTTGCTGATACCTTTGCAGAGAAAAAAACTGGGAAAAATATGATTGATTTCGGAGATATGGAACAGTTTGCTCTGCGGATTCTGACATTGGAAGAGGGCGGGAAACTAGTGCCGTCTAAGGCTGCCAAAGAGTATCAGGAGAGATTTGCGGAAGTTATGATCGATGAGTATCAGGACAGTAATCTGATTCAGGAGGCGATTCTGACGAGCGTATCCAAAGTCTCTAAAGGAAGCTATAATATTTTCATGGTGGGGGATGTTAAGCAGAGTATCTATAGGTTCCGTCTGTCAAGACCAGAGCTTTTTATGGAAAAGTTCAACACATATAGTCTGGAGGAGAGCGACAAGCAGAGAATTGATTTACACAAAAATTTCCGAAGCAGAAGAGAGGTACTTGACAGTACGAACTTTATTTTTGAACAGGTCATGACAAAAGGGCTTGGAGGCATTGCATATGATGACAAAGCTGCTCTCTATGTCGGAGCAGCCTATGAAGAGCAGGCTGGAAATGAGACAGAAGTTACTTTGATAGATACGGATTTTGAGGATGAGGATGATCAAAAGATAGAGGAAACGAACCGGGAGCTGGAGGCGAGAGCTGTGGCAAGACGGATCAAAGAACTTGTCGGTCATCACATGGTATTGGATAAGGAGACGGGAGAATACCGGACTGCCAGATATAGTGATATCGTAATTTTAACGCGAAGCCTGAAAGGATGGACAGATGTATTTACGAATATTTTGAACCGGGAGGGGATTCCGGCGTACAGCGGTTCTAAGGAAGGGTATTTTGAGACGAGAGAAATTCGGACAATTTTGGACTATTTGCGGATTTTAGACAATCCGAGACAGGATATTCCGTTTGCGGCAGTGCTGACCTCCTGTTTTGGCAAGCTGACGAGTGAGGAGCTTGCGAATATACAGTGTGAAGGGGAAGGAAAGACATTCTATGAGCGGACATTGTTCTATTTGGAAAATGGAAGTGACGAAAATCTCAAAGAGCGGATCACAGATTTGTTGAGAAAGTACGAAAGATTCCGAAGAAAAGTACCTTATACGGCTATTCACGCATTGCTATGGGACATCATAGAAGAGACAGGATATGGAGATTATGTGGCATCTTTACCTTCCGGAGAACAGAGAAAGGCGAATCTGGAGATGCTTGTGGAGAAAGCAGTAAGCTTTGAGAGCACTAGCTATAAAGGATTATTCCATTTTATCCGCTATATCGAGCAGCTTCATAAATATGATGTGGACTATGGAGAGGCATCTGTTTTGGATGAACAGGCAGACACCGTCAGGCTAATGAGTATTCACAAAAGTAAGGGCTTAGAATTTCCGATTGTCTTTGTGTCCGGCATGAGCAAGCGATTCAATACACAGGATATCAAAGGAAGTATTGTGATTCATCCTGAATTTGGTGTCGGAATTGACGCGGTGGATGTAGAAAGAAGAACGAAGGCACCAACATTGTTGAAACGGATGATTCAAAGAGAAGTGTTGATGGAAAATGCGGGCGAAGAACTTCGTGTTTTATATGTGGCACTTACAAGAGCGAAAGAAAAACTCATTATGACGGGGACAATATCGAATTTGGAACAGAAAATAAGAAGTTATGAAGGGCTTCGCAGCCATGAGGAAACGGAGCTTACATTCAGCAGACTGACAAAAGCAAATTCCTATTTCGACTGGGTACTTCCGGCACTTTACCGTCATGCTTCCTTTGCACCGATCTTAGAGACGTACAATATAGGAGCGCCGTTTATGAATCCGCTGTATGATCGTGATGTGCCAATCCGGGTATACAAAATGGGAATCGGAGAGATTGTCGCGGGGGAAGTTGCAGAGGAGCTGAGCGGACAGTATACGAAAGAGCTGTTGCATAACTGGGATGATACTCGCACCTATGATGAGCAGATGAAAGAACAGTTGGAAATACAGTTCGGGTATCAATATCCATATGAGCGTGAGCGAAAACTGAAGCAAAAAATGACGGTATCAGAACTGAAAAAACGTGCTTATTTGGAAGAAGAAGCCGGAGAACTTGTGTTTGATGAGGCAGATGTCGTTCCCCTTCTTCCGAAATTTTTACAGGAAGAGGAGGAGCTTACCGGGGCATCAAGAGGAAGCGCTTATCATAGATTGCTGGAATTGCTTGATTTCTCGAAAAAGTATGATGAAGTGACATTGAAGGAACTGATCGAGGAGCAAAAACGAAGCGGAAAGCTGTCGGAGGAGATGTGTACTTCGATTCGGGAGAAGGATATTTTACGGTTTTTAAACACACCTGTCGGAGAGAGAATGCATCGAGCGGCAGTTCGGGGGACACTGTGGGCAGAGCAGCCTTTTGTTCTTGGAATAGATGCAGATGAACTTTATAAAGGGGAAAGCCTGGAAGAAACTGTTCTCGTTCAGGGAATCATCGACGTCTGGTTTGAAGAAGATGGAGAATTGGTTGTTTTGGATTATAAGACAGACAGAGTGTTCAAAGAAGAGATATTGAGGGAAAAATATCATACACAGCTTGATTATTATGCGCGGGCATTGGAACAGCTTACAGGAAAATGTGTAAAAGAGAAGATTATTTATTCCTTTACAATGCAAAAAGAAATCGAGGTGTGAATATGAGATATATAATGTGGTATTTACTGGCGATCAATATCGTGACATTTTTCTTATATGGAATAGACAAACAGAAGGCGCGCAAAAAAAGGTGGCGGATACCGGAGGCGACGCTTCTTTCAATGGCGGCTTTGGGAGGCTCTGTTGGAGCCTGTGTCGGGATGCAAATATTCCGACATAAGACTCAGAAGCCGAAATTTTATATTGGAGTGCCTGTAATTCTTTTGTTGCAGGCTGGAATTGTGATATATGTTTATTTGAAGTAGGAGATAAAACTCCTACTTTTTTGTAATATTATATTGACTAATAATATTATATGACATATAATATGTGTATAAAAATAATATTGCATCAAATAGAAAGGAGTGAGGTCATGATATTTAATACAGGAGCAGCCTTGCTGGATGCGATTGTTCTGGCTGTAGTATCAAAAGAGCAGCAGGGGACTTATGGATATAAGATCACACAGGATGTCAGACAGGCGTTGGAAGTATCGGAGTCAACCTTATATCCGGTGCTCAGGCGACTTCAAAAAGATGGGTGTCTGGAGGTGTATGATATGCAGTTTGACGGCAGGAACAGGCGATATTACAAAGTGACAAAGAGAGGGGAAGAACAGTTGGAGATGTATCGAAAAGAGTGGAAAAGCTATTCAGAGAAGATCTGCAAGATATTTGAGGGAGGTGTGGACGAATGAACAGAGTAGAATATATGACAAGACTTGCATCGATGCTTCAGGACATTCCAGTGGAAGAAAGACAGGAAGCAATGAAATACTATAACGACTATTTTGATGAGGCCGGTGAGGAGAATGAAGAAAAAGTTGCAGCAGAATTAGATAGCCCGGAAAAGGTAGCGGCGGCAATCAAAGCGGAAATTTACGGGAGAAATAATACTGGGGAAACGAAAGCACCTGTGTATCCGGCAGAAAAAGAAGAGAAAGATACGAACAATTGGTGGAAGATTCTCCTGATTATAGTAGGTGGACTGTTTGTTTTATCCATTGCCGGCCCGATCGTTCTAGGGGTGGCGCTGACGGTATTGGCAGTGGTGTTTTCGGGATTTATTGCTCTGATAGCATTTGTTATAGCGGCAGGCTGTCTTGCAATTGTAGGGATTGCATTGTTTATTGGCGGGCTTACGCAGATTGCCGTGGCGCTTCCGGAGGCATTTACGTTGATTGGCAGCGGAATGATTTTATTCGCAGTTGGAATGGTGGGAGTTGTGTTGCTTGTGCAGCTTTGCTTCGTTGCATTTCCGAAGATGTTTCGGTGGATTGTAAAAATCTGCAAAAAACCATTTCATAGAAAGGCGGTGTCATAATGAAAAAAGGATGGAAGAGATTTTGGATCACAAGTGGTGCGATTGCCGGAATCGGCGTACTGTTTTTGATTTTGGGATTTATACTGGGGGTCTCTTTTTCAAAGATCAATTTTAGCTTCCTACATATATTTCCATTGAGCAATAGGATGGTGACAGTAAAGGAAAGCGAAGGGCAGACCGGCGAAGAGAAAACGTTCGAAGGGGTAAAAAATCTGGAAATTGATGTGGATCATATGAGTGTATATCTGAAGCCTTCTCAAAATGGAAAAGTATGTGTGGGCACTGAAGATATTGACGAGAGAGCAAATCTCCAAATCTATAAGGAAGGAAACACACTGAACATTGAGACAGATTTGGAAAATAATCGAATCAATCAGGCAGGGACGATTATTTTGTACTTGCCGCAGGATGTGAAATTCTACGAGATGGACATTTCAGTAGGAGCAGGAAGTTTGAAATCAGAGCTCCAAAGCGTACATGCGGAAAATGCGGATGTTGCGGTGGCGGCAGGAGCCGCAGAGATACAGGGCATTATGGCGCAAGAGATGTATCTGGAATGTGGAGTGGGTTCTGCAACGCTTGTGCTCCATGGAGAACAAGAAGACTATAACTATAGTCTGGAGTGCGGAATGGGTGAAGTGAAGATTGCAGACGGAAGTTATTCAGGAATCGCAGTTGAGCAACAGATTGACCATGGGGCATCGAAAAATTTGAATATTGAATGTGGCATGGGAAGTGTCAATGTAAAATTTGAAAAATAGTCTGGAATAAAAATGAAAAAAATGGAAATCCTCTTACCATCACGGAAAGGGGATTTTTATTATGTCTAAAAAGAAAGAAAAACCGATTTGCTTAAGCAAGCTGGAGCCGGAAGAAAAATTAAAATATGAGATTGCAGAAGAATTGGGATTGCTCGATAAGGTGCTGGAGGATGGCTGGAAGGCGCTTTCTTCAAAAGAGACCGGGAGAATCGGCGGACTGATTACGAAGAAAAGGCGAGAGATGGAGAAAGCAAAAGAGTAGTGACCAAAGTGTGAACAATTTCGAACCGGACTTGAAAAGAGAAGGGAGATTTGTTATAATCGTAAAACTGGGGAGAAACAACAGGTGAGGTTATGAATGAGAAAATAAAAGTATTAGGCGTGTCAATTAATCATTACACGGCTAAGGAAGCAATGAAAAAGGTCATGGAATATATGGAGACAGAACCGATCAATGTGATCGAGATGGTGACGATGAATACGTTGTCGCAGCTTTTGAACAAAGAAGAAAAGCCATATATTGATGAGTTTGACCTTACATTTGCAGGAGATAAATCAATATTAGAGGCGGCAGGAGTGACTGACTCAAAATATTTGAATGAGGCCAAGACACTGCTGTTCGTGAAAATGGTAATGCGATTTCTGCATAAAAGCCACAAAAAGGTTTTTTTGCTCGCCGAAGATGAAGAGGCTTTGTCTGAACTGAGAGAATATGTGACAGGAAAATACAGCGGGATTGTTATCTCTGAGACTGCGACCATGGAAGAACACGGAAAGTCCGATGACATGATTGTCAATCGAATCAACGGTGCAGAGACCGACTGTATCTTTGCGGCGCTTCCATCTCCGCTTCAGGAAGAAGTCATTCTTCGTAACCGCACACTTTTGAATGCCAGAATTTGGTTCGGAATGGGTACTGGATTGAAAGAACGCAGGAGAACGGGATTTGGAAGAAGACGGCTGAAGGCATTTTTTACACAACACATCGTGAAGAAAAAGATTGAGAAAGAACGTAAGCAAAATCAGAATTTGTGAACAATGTATAGTGTGGAAAAAGGATAAGAGCAAAAGGAAAATTGAGGAAATGCATAAAAAATTATGATTTCCTCTTTCTTTTTTTGCTGTTTTGCATTAGTATATAACGTAGAAATATGCGTTTAACCATTTTAAGAAAAAAATGTATTGTAGAAAATGCATATGAAAATTACGAGTGGAGGGAATTGAATGATATCAAATCAAATACTTCAAAACACAATTGAAGGACTAAAAGCAATTACAAGAATTGATTTATGTGTAGTAGATATAGAGGGAAAAGTGCTTGCGGGGACTTGTACAGAGACAGATGACTATGCAACCTCGATAAAATCTTTTGTAGATTCACCTGCAGACAGCCAGGTGGTGCAAGGATGTCAATTTTTTAAAATTTTTGACGAATATCAGTTAGAATATATATTACTTGCTTACGGGGAAAATGAAAATGCATATATGATCGGAAAGCTTGCAGCATTCCAGATTCATAATCTGTTGATTGCATATAAAGAAAGATTTGACCAGGATAATTTTATCAAAAATCTGTTATTGGATAATCTGTTGCTTGTGGATATTTATAATCGTGCAAAGAAACTACACATTGATACAGATGCAAGACGTGTCGTATTTATTATCGAGATGGCGTATGAGAAAGATGCGAATATGATTGAACATGTGCGAGTGTCCATTGGAAGAAAAAACAAAGATTTCATCACAGCTGTCGATGAAAAAAATATTATTGTCGTAAAGGAACTGGAAGCGAGGGAAGGCTATCAGGAGATGGAGCAGGCTGCGAATGCAATGCTGGAATTATTAAAAGCAGAAGGCGAAGAAGGATTGCATGTCGCATATGGTACGATTGTAAGCGACATCAAAGAAGTTTCAAAATCTTATAAAGAAGCAAAGCTTGCGCTTGATGTCGGAAAGATTTTCTTTAACGAAAAAGATGTGATAGCATATAGTACACTCGGAATAGGACGTCTGATCTACCAGCTTCCGATACCACTTTGTAAAATGTTTATCCGAGAGATTTTTGAGGGGAAATCACCGGATGATTTTGACGAGGAGACTTTGATCACAATTAATAAGTTCTTTGAGAACAGTCTGAATGTATCTGAGACATCAAGACAATTGTACATTCACCGTAATACGCTGGTGTACAGACTGGATAAGATTCAAAAGAGCACAGGACTTGATCTGCGTGTCTTTGAGGATGCCATTACATTTAAGATTGCGCTGATGGTTGTAAAATACATGAAACATATGGAAACGTTGGAGTATTAATAATTATGGAGGAGCGTATGATAGAATTAAAAGATGTTACGAAGGAATACTCAAAGGGGATAGCTGCGCTCAATGGAATCAGTCTGACGATTGAGCAAGGCGAGTTTGTATTTATCGTAGGAGACAGTGGGTCGGGAAAATCGACTTTGATTCGTTTGCTGATGAAAGAGCTGGATCCAACATCCGGAACAATTACTGTTATGGGTGAGGATCTTGGAAAAATGAAACACAAACATATTCCGAAATACCGCAGAAGAATCGGAGTTGTGTTTCAGGATTTCCGCCTTTTAAAGGATCGGAATGTATATGAAAATATTGCATTTGCACTTCGTGTGACAGAGGCACCAACTCGTATTATCAAACAGAAAGTTCCTGCGGCATTATCGCTGGTGGGACTGGCGCAAAAGTATAAATCGTTTCCGAAGGAGCTGTCAGGAGGAGAACAGCAGCGTGTGGCGATCGCGAGAGCGATCATCAATGAGCCGTCTATTTTGCTGGCAGATGAGCCGACCGGTAACCTGGACCCGTCTAATTCATGGGAGATCATGAAGTTGCTGGAGGAGGCAAACGACAGAGGAACTACAGTCATTGTAGTTACACATAATCATGAGATTGTAAATGCAATGCAAAAACGAGTTGTAACAATGAAACAGGGCAGCATTGTCAGCGACGAGAAAAAAGGTGGGTATGTATAATGAGAATCAGTACACTAGGATATTCGATAAAGCAAGGGGTTAAGAATATTGGGAGAAACAAGATGTTTTCCATTGCCTCTATGGCGACGATGGCAGCATGTATTTTCCTGTTCGGCGTATTTTTTTCAATTGTAATAAATTTTAGATACATTGTAGATAAGGCTGAAGAAGGAGTAGCAATTACGGTGCTTTTCGATGCAGATGCGACGGACGAGCAGATTAAAGAGATCGGCGAGAAACTAAAGAGCCGAGATGATGTGGCAGAGGTGAAATATATTTCCGCGGAACAGGCATGGGAAGACTTCCAGAAAGATTATTTTGGAGAGGACAATGCGGATGTGGCAGCGGGATTTGAAGGCGATAACCCGTTGATTGACTCTGATAACTACGAAGTATATTTAAAATCAGTTGAGACACAGGCAGACCTTGTAAAATATGCAGAGGGACTTGACGGAGTTCGCCAGGTCAACAAATCAGATGTCGTTGCCGATGCGTTAGGAAATGTGAATGTGCTCATTGCATATGTCTCAGGAGGAATTATCCTGATTCTGCTTGCAGTATCTATTTTCCTGATCAGCAATACGGTTACGATGGGAATTACAATCAGACGTGAAGAGATTGCGATTATGAAATACATAGGTGCAAAAGACTTTTTTGTAAGAGCGCCATTTATCGTGGAAGGTATCTTCATCGGTTTGATCGGAGCGGCGGTACCGCTTGTGGCACTGTACTTTGCATATGGAAAAGTTGTTAATTATGTTTTGGAAAGATTTAAAATTTTAAATAATATTTTAGACTTTCTTCCGGTGGGGCAGGTATATCAGATATTACTGCCGGTTGGATTAATTCTCGGAGTAGGAATTGGTTTTGTGGGAAGTTTCTTTACGATTAGGAAACATTTAAAGGCATAGGTGACTTTATGACAAAAAGAAGAAGAATTGCGAACTGTATGATTGCAGGAGTACTTTCACTCAGTTTTATCATGCCGACATATGCGACGGATTTATCCGATGCACAACAGAAGGCACAGCAATTAGAAGAACAGAAAAAGGCCGCCGAATCAGAAAAGTCTTCTTTGGCGGAACAATTGAATACCATTGTGACGGACATGAAAAAGTCAGAAGAGGACATGACAAAAAAAGAGTCGGAAATCGAAAAGGCTGAAGAAGAACTTGTCAACGCAAAGGTAGATGAGCAGAATCAGTATGAAAGCATGAAAAAAAGAATCAAGTACATTTATGAAAATGGAAGTTCCGAATTTTTAGAGATCATGCTGGAAGCAAAAGATATGGCAGACTTTTTGAATAAGGCGGAGTACGCCACAAAGATGTCTGAGTATGACAGAGATATGTTGAAAAAATTCCAGAAGCTTGTAAAGAAAGTGGAGGAAGAAGAGGCAAAGTTAAATAAAGAATATGAAGAGCTACACACACTTCAGGCGAGTCTCACAGAAAAGCAGACAGCAGTGGAGAAGCTTTTGACGGAGAAGGCTTCGGAGATTGCGAGTATTGAATCCGAGATGACCGAAGTGCAGGGATTGATCACAGCTGCCAAGGAAGCAGAGCGAAGAAGGCAGGAAGCAGAGGAGGCAGCTAAGCAGCAGGCACAGCAGAATAATGGAAATTCTGGCGGTACTGCCGGAGATTCTGTTGTGAGTGGGAATGGTTTCTTCACTCATCCTTGTCCGGGTATGAGTTACCAGTCAAGCTACTTCGGAGAAGTACGTGAGGGAATCGGTGATTCCAGACCGCACAAGGGACATGATTATGCTGCGGCGCCGGGGACTCCGATCTATGCGGCAGCAGCCGGAAAGGTGACAACAGCCGGATACAGCAACTCTGCCGGATACTGGGTTGTTATCAACCATGGCAATGGGCTTGTGACAAAATATATGCATATGTGGCAGATGCCGTATGTGTCAGAAGGTCAGACAGTGGAAAAAGGGCAGAATATCGGAGGCGTAGGTACGACAGGACAATCGACCGGAAACCACCTGCATTTTCAGGTGGAATTAAATGGTGTTCCGGTGAACCCGTCAAATTATATGTAAGAAGGTATATTGGTGAATGAAAAAGAAAAATAGCTTTTTAAAAGGGGCACTTTGCGGTGCCCTTGCTATGTTATTAGCGGTAGCATTTGTAGGAGGCAGCTTCTTCATCTATAAAATGTCTAGAGATGACAAAGTTGTCACGATGGGAACTGAAAAGAAATTGGAGACACTTAGAGGCTTGATCGATGAAGTTTATCTTCATAGTGATGAAATTTCAGATGATGAATTGAAAGAGTTTTTGATCAAAGGATATGTAAGTGGTCTTGGTGATCCGTATTCTGTTTATTATGACAAAGAGGAGACGGACAGTCTGTTTGAGTCAACAGAAGGAAAGTTTAGTGGAATTGGTGTTTCAATCACGCAGGATTCTGAGACAGGAGCCATGACATTTGTGAATGTGTACGAAGAAGGAGCCGGAGCAGAAGCCGGATTTCAGGCGGGAGATATTCTCTATAAAATTGATGGAGAGGATGTGACCGGTCAAGATCTCAATAATGTTGTTGCCAAGATTAAAGGGGAAGAGGGAACGCAGGTAGAGATTACAGTTCTTCGTGGTGAAAACATGGAAGAGTATACGGCGACAGCGACGAGAAAAGTGGTGGAAGTACATACGGTTGAACACGAGATGAACTCAGACGGAATCGGCTATATCAGAATTACAGAATTTGATTCCGTGACGTATGATCAGTTTGCTTCTGCCTTGGAAGATTTAGAGGCTCAGGGAATGACAGGACTTGTCATTGATCTTCGCGACAATCCGGGAGGAAATCTTGACACTGTTTGTGACATCCTTGATCTGATTTTGCCGGAAGGAACTATTGTTTCTACGAAAGACAAGAATGGAGAAGGAGAAACTTACACATCAGATGAGGAACATAAGCTGGAGATTCCGCTGTCAGTGCTGACAAATGGAAACAGTGCCAGTGCATCTGAGATTTTTGCGGGTGCGGTTCAGGATTATGGAGTTGGAACACTTGTGGGAACAACTACATTCGGAAAAGGGATCGTACAACAGATATTTCCGTTGACAGATGGAACAAGTATTAAATTGACCATCTCCGAATATTTTACACCGAAGGGAAGAAATATTCATGGGACGGGGATCGATCCGGATGTGGAAGTTGAATATGAATACAATGAAGAAGATCCGGCGGCAGATAATCAGCTGGAAAAAGCAATTGAGATTGTGAAGGGAAATGGAATGTAAATTTTGCATTCCATTTTTTTTGTCTCTATGATAGAATAAAAGTAGTATGTAATTTTATGCTCAAATCTAGAAGAAAGGATGAAAACATAATGAAAATTTTGATTCAAAATGGACATGTGCTGGATCCGGAAAGTAAAACAGAGGGGATATATGATATCCTTGTGGAAGAAAAAAAGATTGTAAAGGTGGCAGAACATATTACAGATGCAGCAGATAAGGTGATTGATGCGAAAGGCTGTTTTGTGATGCCAGGATTTATTGATTTGCATGTGCATTTGCGAGATCCGGGACTGGAATATAAAGAGACGCTTAAGACAGGAGGAGATGCGGCGGCAAGAGGTGGTGTCACGACAATCTGTGCAATGCCAAACACAAAACCTGTTATTGATACAGAAGAGAAAGTGAGACAAGTGCATGAAAGGGCAAAAAAAGAGTCCAAAGTGCATGTGATACAGCTCGGCGCGATTACAGTTGGACAGGCAGGCGAGGAGCTCGCAGATATTGTCGGAATGGCAAAAGCAGGATGCCACGCAATCAGCGAAGATGGAAAATCTGTGATGAATGCATCTTTATACCGTAAGGCGATGAAGATTGCAAAAGAACAAGGAATTGCGATTTTTGCACACTGTGAAGATATTACAATGGTGGAAGGCGGAGTGATGCACGCCGATAAAAAGGCAGAGACACTGGGGCTGAAAGGAATTACGAACGCGGTGGAAGATGTCATTGTGGCAAGAGATATTCTCCTTGCGAAAGAGACTGGGGTGAGGCTGCATCTTTGTCATTGCTCAACAGAGGACAGTGTCAAACTGGTGAGGGCAGCAAAAAAAGAGGGCTTGCCGGTCACAGCAGAGGTGTGTCCGCATCATTTTACAATGACGACAGGGGATATTACAGAAGATCATGGGAACTTCAAGATGAATCCGCCGCTTCGAGGAAAAAGCGATGTGGAAGCGCTGAAAGCAGGACTGAAGGAAGATATTATGGACGTGATTGCTACAGATCATGCACCGCACTCAGAGGAGGAAAAAAATAAGTCTATGAAAGAGGCGATGTTCGGTATCGTAGGACTTGAGACAATGGCAAGTCTGACTTACACGGAATTGGTGGATACCGGAGTTCTGACACCGATGCAGATGGCAGAAAAAACAAGCTATTACCCGGCAAAGATTTTAGGCTTGCAGGACAAGGGAGCAGTTTCGGAAGGAAAGATTGCGGATCTCGTGATTTTCGATCCGAACAGAGAATACATAATTGACAAAAATACATTTTTCTCAAAAGGGAAAAATACACCGTTTGACGGTTGGAAAGTGAAAGGCGATGTGCGTTACACATTGGTGGACGGCACTATCGTATATGAAAATACATCATACTAGGAGGAATGAAAGATGATTAACAAGTTAGTAGAGAATATTAAAAAGACAAAGGCGCCGATCGTAGTTGGTCTGGATCCGATGCTCAATTATATTCCGGAGCAGGTGCAAAAAAAAGCGTTTGCAGAATTTGGAGAGACATTGGAAGGCGCTGCGGAGGCAATCTGGCAGTTCAATAAAGAAATCGTGGATAAGACATATGATCTGATTCCGGCAGTCAAACCACAGATTGCAATGTATGAGCAGTTTGGGATTCCGGGATTGGAAGCATTTAAAAAGACAGTGGATTATTGTAAAGAAAAAGGACTTGTTGTCATCGGTGACATCAAACGTGGTGATATTGGTTCTACATCAGCAGCATATGCAGTCGGTCACCTTGGACGCGTGCAGGTGGGAAGTAAATCATATGTGCCGTTTGACGAGGATTTTGTGACAGTGAACCCATATCTTGGTTCGGATGGGGTGAATCCATTTATCGATGTGTGCAAAGAAGAAAAGAAGGGACTCTTTATTTTAGTAAAGACATCGAATCCGTCAAGTGGAGAATTTCAAGATCAGTTGATCAATGGAAAACCATTGTATGAATTGGTAGGAGAAAAAGTGGCACAGTGGGGAGAAACCTGCATGGGAGACGAATACAGCTATATCGGAGCTGTTGTAGGGGCAACTTATCCGGAGATGGGAAAAGTACTTCGTAAAGTAATGCCAAAATCTTACATCCTTGTTCCAGGATACGGAGCGCAGGGAGGCCAGGGAAAAGACCTTGTTCATTTCTTTAACGAAGACGGACTAGGAGCAATCGTAAATTCTTCACGTGGAATTATCGCGGCGTACAAACAGGAAGCATATGCGAAATTTGGCGCAGAGAATTTTGGAGAGGCTTCAAGAGCAGCTGTTGAGGCAATGGTGAAAGATATTAATGGAGCGCTCGAGAGCAGATAAGGAGAATGTAAGATGGCAGCGAGAAAGAGAGAGACAGTTACAGTTGTTTCACAGGAACAGCTGGCAGACGGGATTTTTAGTATGTGGATTCAGACGGAAGCTGCAAAGACTGCAAGACCGGGACAGTTTATTTCCATGTACACAAATGACGGAAGCAAACTGCTTCCAAGACCGATCAGTATCTGCGAGATTGATACGGAAACATCGAAACTTCGGGTTGTATACCGTGTGACAGCAGAAAAGACGGGGACAGAGCAGTTTTCCAAGATGAAAGCGGGAGATACACTTCCGATCATTGGACCTTTAGGGAATGGTTTTCCGTTAGAAGCAGGAAAAGGGAAACGAGCATTTTTGATAGGTGGAGGTATTGGAGTTCCGCCGATTTTGGAGCTTGCAAAACAGCTTGACTGTGAGAAGCAGATTATCATGGGATATCGTGATGCAGATACATTTTTAAAGGAGCAGTTTGAGGAAAATGGAACCGTCTATATCTCGACAGAGGATGGAAGTGTCGGAACAAAAGGAAATGTCATGGATGCGATTCGTGAAAATGGACTTGAGGCGGATATCATTTACGCATGTGGACCTACTCCAATGCTTCGCGCAATCAAACAATATGCAGAGGAACAAGGAATTGAATGTTATATTTCTCTGGAAGAGAGAATGGCGTGCGGTATCGGGGCATGTCTTGCGTGTGTATGCCAGTCAAAAGAAAAGGATCACCACAGCAATGTAAATAACAAGCGCATTTGCAAGGACGGTCCGGTATTCCTGTCTACGGAGGTGGAAATCTAATGAATATGAAAGTAAATATTGCAGGTGTAGAGTGGAATAATCCGGTGACAGTGGCATCCGGTACATTTGGTTCGGGGGCAGAATTTGCAGAGTTTGTTGATTTGAACAGACTTGGAGCCGTCACGACAAAAGGAGTTGCAAATATTCCTTGGGCGGGAAATCCGACACCGAGAGTTGCAGAGACATACGGTGGAATGATGAATGCAGTAGGTCTTCAGAATCCGGGGATTGAATTGTTCTGTGAGAGAGACATTCCGTTTTTAAAACAGTATGACACAAAGATTATCGTGAATGTGTGTGGAAAATCTACAGAAGATTACTGTGAGGTTGTGGAACGTCTTGCAGACGAAGATGTAGATATGCTGGAGATCAATATTTCCTGTCCAAATGTCAAGGAGGGTGGAATTGCATTTGGTCAGAATGCGAAAGCGGCAGAAGAGATTACAAAAGCAGTAAAGAAATATGCAAAACAGCCGGTCATCATGAAATTGAGTCCGAATGTGACTGATATTGCGGAGATGGCGAAGGCAGTGGAAGCAGGCGGAGCAGATGCAATTTCTCTGATCAATACACTTACAGGAATGAAGATTGACATTAACCGTCGCAAATTTGTGCTCGCAAATAAAACGGGCGGAGTGTCAGGACCGGCGATTCATCCAATCGCAGTCCGCATGGTATATCAGGCATTCCATGCGGTAAAAGTGCCGATCATCGGAATGGGAGGAATCGCAAGTGCGGAGGATGCAATCGAGATGATCCTTGCAGGAGCAAGCGCAATCTCTGTCGGCACAGCGAACTTCCATAATCCATCTGTGACGATGGAAATCGTAGATGGAATTCAAGATTATATGAAACAATATGGATTTACTTCTGTGAATGAGATGGTTGGACTGGTAGACTGATTGTAGTGTGAAGAAAGAAGGGATACAAGATGGATAACCAATATAAAGGACTGGGAATTACCTCTATGGTACTTGGGATTGTCTCTATTCTTTTGTGCTGGACGGTGGTGATGTCCGGATTATGTGCAGTTGTGGGAGCAGGACTTGGGGTCTATTATCTGTCTAAGAGAAAACAGGAACGCGGATTTGCGATTGCAGGTATTGCGACATCTGCATTTGGACTGATTTTATCCGTATTTGCGGTTGCTATAATTTTGATAGCGGGCACAGTGGAGAGTCAGGTTCCTTCCATAGAAGAACAGACTCCGTACTATGAAGAACAGCCGCGTGATGATTTCTTCGATGATTATTATGACGATTTCTTTTACGATGATGATGACATGAATCAATATCGAGACTTTTTCTAAATAGAGTGTGATGAAAATGCAAAGATGTAATCCAAAGCAGATAGAAAAACCATTACATGAGATTAATTATTATACGGATAAAGGGTTTCCGATTGAGATGTACACGGTAACGCAGGGGAATATTGAACCATCGGGAAGGGGATATATGGACTTACACTGGCATGAGGAACTGCAGTTTACTGTCGTGACAAACGGAAAGCTGAAATTGAGAGTAGATGGGAAATTATATACGCTGGATGAAGGAAATGGAATTTTTATCAATCGAAATCTTCTCCATATAACGACAGAGATTAGCGATGGAGGCAGATATCTGAGTTTTAATTTTCCGGACAAGGTAGTATCTTTCTTCTCAGGGAGTACTATGGAGGAGAATTTTGTGCTTCCCTATGTGGGAAATTACGGGATAGCGGTAGTTGAATTTAAAAGGACAACGTCATGGCAGAAGGAGATACTGGATACTCTGCTAAAGATGGAGCTCCTGTTTAAAAGAAGAAGAGAGAAAAGACAAGCTGTTGGAAGAGAAGAATATCAGATTGCAATAAAAATTGTGGAGATATGGTACATGATGATTTGCAATATAGAGAAAAGTGGAAAGAAAATTTCCAACAGCTATATTAGAAAGCAGGAACGGATACAGGCGATGCTGTCTTATATCCATAATCAGTATATGCATCCGATGTGTCTGGCGGATATTGCGCAGGCAGGGAATGTCAGTGTTGGAGAATGCTGCAGAGGATTTAAGGAAGTTGTCTGCAAAAGCCCGAACGAGTATCTGGCAGAATACCGTATATTGAGAAGCAAAGAGTTGCTAAGAGGGACGGAACTATCGGTAACGGAAGTTTCCGGGGCGGTTGGATTCAACAGTGTGAGCCATTTCATTCAATGTTTTAAGAAAATGACCGGTGCTACTCCAAAAGCTTATAAAAATATGAAATGTTAAGATATTAATATTTTTTGTTAAGGTTTTGGTAGTTCTTTTTATTCGGAAATGCTAAGATGTCCTTATCAAAGACAAGCATTAGAGAAAGGGGAACTAAGATGATATATATTAGTGATATTTATACAACAGCACCGACGGATGATCGCGTAGCAACAGAAAAAAAGGTGTATCAGATACTGGATAAACTGAAAATTTCTTATGAGAGAGTCGACAATGATGTTGTGGAGACGATGGAAGAGTGTGAGGAGATTGACAAGGCGCTTGGAACAGAGATTCGAAAAAGCATTTTCTTGTGCAATAAGAAAAAAACGAGTTTCTTTTTGGTTGTGCTTCCGGCAAACAAATCTTTGGATACGAACACATTGAGTAAAAAAATCGGAGTACCGCATCTTTCATTTGCCTCAGGAGAACTGATGAAAGAGCATCTTGGAACGAAACCGGGATCTGCGTCTGTCATGGGATTGATCAATGACGAAGACGATTATGTTCAATTGATTGTGGACAAAGAAGTTGCACAGGAAGAATGGTTCGGCTGCAATCCGGGGATTAATACAAGTCATTTGAAAATGAAGACAGAAGATTTGTTGAATAAATTTTTGCCACAAATCAGACATAAAGCAAAGATTATGGAATTGTAATAGAATAAAGAATTAGACCAGCGGAGAAAGATGAATCTCCGCTGGTTTTTGCGTGATAAAGTACACTAGTGCAGAGATGAAATTAGTAAAGAAAATAGCAAGGAAGTGCAAGAAATTCCTAAAAAGAAAAGTTGACACAAAACAGCACATAAGATAAAATGAAAGAAGAACATTTGTTCTTTGAGAGCAGAATATTATGATGAAACAGAATAGATGATTATTTACGGATGACCAAGAGAGATATTCTCCATACAAAAGGGAAATATATGGTATAGAAATTATGAAAGGTGGGAGAGAATGAAAAAGAAGAAAGAGATATCTATGATACGTTCTTCAGCAGCAGAATATTTAACCTTTATTACAGCAACTGGAGAAAGTGATGTTAATGCTATATATTTTGATGAAAATGTGTGGCTGACTCAAAAAATGATGGGACTCTTGTATAATGTAGAAACACATACTATTAATTATCATTTGAAGAAAATATTTTCAGATGGAGAAATAGATGAGAATGCAGTTATTCGAAAATTTCGAATAACTGCTTCAGATGGAAAAAGTTATAATACGAACCATTATAATTTAAAAGCCATTATTGCAGTGGGTAATAAAGTTGATTCACCTAGAGCAGTTCAATTTCGTAAGTGGGCAAATGATATTATAGAAGAATTCACAATTAAGGGATTTGTGATGGATGATGAGCGATTAAAGAATTTTGGAACTGTATTAACAAAAGATTATTTTGAAGAACAACTGGAAAGAATTCGTGAGATTCGGTTGTCTGAGCGGAGATTTTATCAGAAAATTACAGATATTTATGCGACAAGTATAGATTATGACTCTAAAGCACAAACAACAAGACTATTTTTTGCAAAAGTGCAAAATCAATTGCATTGGGCAATTCATGGAGAAACAGCGGCAGAAGTGATTTATCATAGAGCAGACAGTGAAAAGCAAAACATGGGATTGCAAACATGGAAAGATGCACCTAGCGGGAAAATACAAAGATTCGATGTGACAGTCGCAAAAAATTATTTGACTGAGCAGGAACTTTCGGCAATGGCAAGGATTGTTAATGCTTATTTAGATTTGGCAGAAATGCGGGCTGAAGAACAAGTTCCGATGACAATGGAAGATTGGGCAGAACAATTTGAAGGTTTATTGAGACTGTCCAAGAAGGAAATTTTAACACATGCAGGGAGTATTTCTGCTAAGATAGCAGAAACACATGCGCTAAATGAATTTGAAAAATACCGTGTGAAGCAGGATCAATTGTATCAGAGTGATTTTGATCGTGTTTTGCTGGAAACAGCAAAGGTGGTGGATGCAAAAGATGAACAATAAAATATATTATCATTATTGCTCTGTGGATACATTTTATAACATTTTACAAACAGATATCATTAGATTTGGTAATCCACTAAAGATGAATGACTCGGCTGAAAGTATTTGGTTTCCAGCAATGGTAAAAGACTTTTTAAAAGTTGGATTAATGATGTTAAAATAAATTATGAACTATTGGATTTATATTGGGAACTTGGGAAAAATATTGTCAGCAAGCAGAAAAATGCTAAATAGGGAAAATCCTTTCTGAATGTGATGAGTAAAGATTTGCGGAAAGCTTTTCCGGGAATGTCAGGGGTTTCAACACAAAATTTGAGGAGCATTCGGTTTTGGTAGAAAAAATGCAAAAAAATTATCAGTTGCAGTAAATATGACGATGGTATACCTCTGTTATGAAGCAGGGAGAATGATTGTGGAAGAAGAACAAAGTGGAAAAGAACGTGCAGCATATGGGAAGTACATTTTGAAAGAATTGTCTCAGAGACTGACACAGAAATTTGGAAGAGGATATTCATACGATAATTTAAAACTTATGCGTAAATTTTATCTGGTTTATTCCAAGGACTCAATTGGGGAAACGCCGTTTCCCCAATCTGAAAAACTTCCAGTTACACAGGAAGGGAGAAAATTTTATCTAAGCTGGTCTCATTATCTTATTCTTATGCGAATAAACAATATTGAAGAACGCCATTTTTATGAGATAGGAGCATATAGAAATGGGTGGAGTAAAGATGAATTAGCTCGACAGTATGGAAGTTCGCTCTATGAACGTTTGGCATTGAGCAGAAATATTGGACGATAAAAACTTGGAATAAATGAGGGTTGATTTGAACAGAGGAGAAACATATGGAACATTTTGAATTGGTATCAGAATACACCCCAACCGGCGACCAGCCTCAAGCCATTGACCAGCTTGTAAAGGGTTTTAAAGAAGGCAACCAATGCCAGACCCTTCTTGGTGCAACCGGTTCGGGAAAGACATTTACGATGGCGAATGTCATTGCACAATTGAATAGACCAACATTAGTAATTGCACATAACAAGACCTTGGCAGCACAGTTATATGGCGAATTTAAGGAATTTTTTCCTAATAATTCTGTAGAACTATTTATATCCTACTATTTATAAGGCAGAAAATGAGTGATATTGTGTGCTGTTTTGTACATTTTTACATTGTTTCTGCGGACTGTATGGACAGAATAGCACTAGATGAAATAGGTGAAAATAGACGGACGGGTGACCTGATTCGTACATAGAGATGGTTATTTTTGTATTCGCCAGAGGGGGATTGAAGGAAAAGAAGGAAGATTTTTAGAAAATGTAATTGCAATTTGGTTGTTTGGTAATTGTAGAAGAGATGAAGAATATTTATGCATAAAGAAGAAAGTAGTGCTATAACGACAAGAAGAGAGGAATATAGAATAAAAGATAAAAGCGTCATATTAGGACACTCAATATATATGATTGAGGATAAAAACGGATTGACAAATCTTTTGTATTAAGTTTATAGAGACAAATTTATTGGATACAATAAGGCATAGAAGGAAAGTGGAAAATAATAAATTTTGCGGAGGCAGTGATTATGTAGATAATTGTTGCCTTTTTATGTGTAGTTTTTTTGGTGAAGTTTGAATATAGGTACTTTATTTCAAAGGAAAAATTTTCAAAATTAATGTCACCATTATAGGTTTGTATTCGTATTAAAGTTAAAAGAGAAAATCAATAGGGAGGTGAATCTAATGGGAAAGATAATGAGAGGAATAGGAAAAAACATTTAATGACTACATTTCATACTTTTATATCTTGTTGCGGCAGGTATAATTTTGTTATTCTTTTCGATACTTGCAATAGTAAAAGATTTCAAAGTATTGGATAGTAACTATATTGATAATATTATCGGTATAGCAGCATTAATATTTGGAATTGTATCTATACCAAGAGTAAAAGAGTGGTTAGGAAAAAAAGTTAAATGATGTCTACAACAAAGAAACCCATCTTAGCTATTGTTAGAGATGATCTTAATGAAAATAATAATATAATAAATTTTCATTAAAGTTATGTTAAGGTTTGTATGATATTCTATACAAAACGGAGGGACGATATGGAAATTTTAACAATAAAAAATCTTACAAAAAAATATGATAAAGTAGAAGTATTAAGAAATATCAATATGCATGTAACAGAAGGTGAAATATACGGTCTGATTGGGAAAAATGGTGCTGGAAAGACTACATTGATGAAAGCAATTTTAGGTCTGACAGATATTGCCGGTGGAGAAATTAAGTTATGGGGAAAAACTATAAGTAATATGCCTTCATTATATAATAGGATTGGAGCTAATTTAGATTTCCAGGGATTTTATCCGGAGTTATCTGCTTATGAAAACCTGAAGGTATTTTCAAATATAAGGGGAGTGACAAAAAAGTATGCTATAGAAGAGGCACTTGAAAAAGTAGACTTATTTAATGAAAAAGATAAAAAGTATAAAAGATTTTCTCTCGGGATGAAGAAAAGACTGGGCTTAGCAAACGCTATCATTCATGAACCAGAATTTATTATTTTGGATGAACCTACAAATGGGCTTGATCCAATTGGAATTTCACAATTTAGAGAATATTTAATGAAAATCAGTAAAGAGCAGGAAACCACTATTATGATTTCAAGCCATTTATTGTCTGAAATAGATATTATGGCTGATCGTATAGGTGTTTTAAATGAAGGTGTTTTAATAGCTGAGAAAAGTATAGAAGAAATCCGACAAGGAAATAGAACACATATCAAAATTTTAGTGACTAATGGGGAACTTACATGTGGAATTTTAGAGAAAATTTTTCATGTTGAAGATTACGAAGTGGTAGATAAAAATACAATATATATTTATAATCTTAAATTAAACAGAGAGGAATTTTCTAAGGAATTGGCAAAATACGGAGTAGGAATAATGGAAATAGGTGTAGAAGAAGAAAATTTAGAGGCTTATTTTAAAAAAATAATACAAGGAGATTGAAAATGAAAATGTATATTGCTTCAGAACTTCTAAAAGAAAAAAGAGAAAAACATATTTACTTAGGTGCGATTTCTATCCTTATGTGTTTAATATTAACCTTAAGTAATTTCTATAAATTGACACAAAGAGCAAGTGTTTTAGACCTATATTGTGATAATATGGAGTTTATTTTTTTTATAACACTATTGTTTACTGTTCTTTATACGATTGTGATTTTTGCTGATGAGCATCGATATGGAACTATTTATCAGCTGGAGATTATACCAGTATCATCTCGAAAATTTGTATTGGCAAAATTAGTTGTAATTGCTTTTTTTAGCACTATAACAATGGTCTTGCCATCGCTTGTGTATGCGATTATTATTGGGATTCGAGGATATGATTTTTCTTTTTACACAATTGCTGTTTTGTTATTGATAAACATAATAGATGCGTTGCTGCTTACAGCGGTAATGTTACCTATTGTGTTTATAGTTACACTTTGTAAAGGGAATTACATTCCTTCTTTACTTTTAAGTTTTGCATATATGATATTGTGTTTTTTCATACCAAGTTTTCCGATTAGTCAGAGTTTAGCGCAAAAGTTACTTGCATATGCACATCCATTAGGGGGATACGCCCTAATTCATAATTGGTTAATATATAAACTAGTTCCATACGAAACCTCAATGATATTAGAACCGAAAGAAAACGGAATATTGGCATTAGGGGGAATGATATTGTGGGGAATGCTTTGCCTTAGCTTCTCAATAATAATTATGAAAAGGAAGGGAAAATAAAATGATTGATGTAAAATACAATGAAGTTAAAGACAGAAATAGTTGGATTGATGGAAATTATTTAAATGCAACAATATGTGTAACAGAAGACTGCAATTTGAGATGTACATATTGTTATATGGTAGGGAAGAATAATGTAAATAGAATGAATTGGGAAACAGGAAAGCAAATTATCGATTTTCTGTTAGACAATCCATATACGTCAGAAATGTCGGATAGTATTATGCTGGATTTCATTGGCGGAGAACCGCTTTTGGAAATGGATCTTATAGATAAAATGTGCGATTATTTTATTTTGAGAATGTATTCGGAAAATCATAAATGGTTTCCAAATTATGTATTTACATTTTCAACAAATGGAGTTTTATATGGAAAAGAAAATGTGAGGAATTATGTAAATAAACATGGTGAACATTGTGCTTTTTCCATAAGCATTGATGGAATAAAAGAGAAACATGATATGACTCGCAAGAAAATTGATGGTTCAGGTTCATATGAAGATGTAATAAAAAATCTTCCAATGTATTTGGAAGAAAATTATAATCCGTCCACCAAATCAACATTTGCAAGTGCAGATCTTCCATTTCTAAAAGATAGCATTATACATTTATGGGATTTAGGATTTAAAGATGTTGAGTCAAACTTAGTTTATGAAGATGTGTGGAAAGCAGGAGATCCAGAAATATTTGAAGAACAGCTGAAGGAACTGGCAGATTATATGTTTGAAAGCGGAAGATATAAAACAAATTCAGTTGCATATTTTTCACCTACACGAGGGTTGCCGGTAGGGAAAAAAGATCTTTCAAGTAATCGTTGTGGTGCAGGTTATAAAACAGTAGCTTTTGACTATAAAGGAGATATTTATCCTTGTATCCGCTTTTTAGAAATGTGTGCAGAAAATCATGCTAAAAGAGTAATCGGCAATATAAAAGAAGGGATTAATTATTCTCTTCTTCGTCCTATGGCAGCAGCGACATGGCAGTCACAGAGTCCTGATAAATGTAATACGTGTGAATATGGAACAGACTGTGGATGGTGCTTAGCTCATAATTTGAGTGAATCAAATGAGGAATCTGTATTTGAAAGATGCACTTTTATTTGTGAGATGCATAAAGCGAATGCTAGGGCAAACAAGTATTATTGGCAGAAATATGAAGAAATTACAGGTTATACATCTGGTAGAACTATTGAAAAAATGAAGAAAACAGATACAAGGGCATTACGGTATTTATACATAATTACAGGAGATGATGCTCCAGTACATTGTAACTATGAAAAGAAACATGAAGGGAGTAGAAAAATATCTAAAGATGTTATGATGCAAGCATTACAGTTGTGCCAATCGGAAGAATTAGTGCCTATCTTTCAGGGCGAAATTCCAGAATATGTAGACATGAGAAAGCAAATTTATTTTGAGATATCTTCTAAAGGTTCATTTCGTAATGCTGTGACAGGGATTACAGTAATAAATAATATGAAAGAAATGAGAAATATTGAAAGTCCTGTTGCAACTCTGATTCTACAATGCTCAGATAGTACCGATTTTTCAAAGTATGTTATTAAACTATTTGAGCAAGTAAAACGTATTAATATATTTATAAGTGACCTTGATGCTTGGGAAGAAGGGGAAATAATATCTTATGAGGAAGAATTAAAAAAAGTATCAGAGTTTATATTTCAAAAGTATAAGCAAGGAAAATGCGGATATCAATTAAATGTTTTAACAGATAGACTCTACGCAGATTGGGATAATGATAATGATTGTGGAGCTGGCATTTCTTCAATTGCTGTAGGACCTAATGGAAAGCTTTATTCCTGTCCAGCATTTTATTTTAATAACCCTGAAAAGAACATAGGTGATATAGATAATGGTATTGTAAGTGACTGCAAAAGATATACAAGAGAAAAATCTGCAATGTGTGCGAAGTGTAAATCTAGAGTTTGTAATCGTTGTTTATATGAAGGATATAAAGTATGTGGAGAAATGAATGTTCCTTCTGCTATTCAGTGTAGGATAAATTATATTGAAGCGAACGAATCTAGAAATCTGATGAACAAATTAGCAAATGAGATGCCGGACGGCTTTTATATGAATAGAGATTTACCGGAATTAGAATATGTCGATTATGTTGCAGCAGAGATATATAGAGATGAAAGAGCAGAGGCAAAAAGATGGATGTATTAGGAGAATGCAAAATATGAAAAAAATATATATAACAGGGCAAGAAGTAAAAGAACATCTGGAACTTTATAAACGCGGAAGTGCTTTATCAAGTGTAAAGAAAATTCTTGAAAATCCAAAAAGATTATCTGAACTTGGATTTTCTTTGGAACAGTTTAAACAAATTGATGAGGATATTAAACAAGTTAATGTAGACTACATAAACTGGTGCAAGAAAATGGAAGAGAAATATCAGATTTATTTTACTGGAAATATCTTATTTAATATCGATTATATTGAGAAAACCATATCTTTTTAATTGAAGCTTTAATTCGTATAAAAACATAAAAGTGTTTTTATAAATAAAAAATGAAAGGGGTACAAAAATGGATTTTATGTACTTAGTTAACCAGGATGAATCTACAGAAATTACACCTAGAGCATGTGGGAAAAATAGTCCATGCACAGGATGTAAAGGTTGCAAAGGATGCCGTGGCGGCTGTAAGGGCTGTACAGGAAATCTTTTTGTTGGCTAATTTGCAAATGCATGAAAAGGGGGGAGATAACTCTCCCCTTTTTATTAAAACATCTATGAGGTAGACAATGATAAAATTTTTAAAAGAACATATATCTCTTAAAGAAAAAAAAGTTGAAGTTATAGTATTTCTATGTCTAAGTATTTTGACTATGAGTATCGATGTAGTTATTACGTATTTAAATGGTAATTTTATTGATTTAATTATTGATAAGGATAATGTTGGAGTTCTTTTAAGTTACAGTGGAATATTAATATTAGGATACATAGTCAGCATAGTATTAAATTACGGATATCAGAGTTTGTCATTAATATTGCGTGAGGAACTTAGCTTTAGTCTTTCATCAAAATTAATAAAGCATATACATCGGGTATCTATTTTAAAAATAAAAAAATATGAACCATCTTATCTTACACAACGCATTTATTCAGACAGTTCAGATATAATTAATTTTGTCCTGGATAATGTAGTTATGATCTTTGCAAACGTTTTTATTGGCGGTGTAGTGTTGGCTTATGTTGTGAGTGCCAATACTAAAATTTTTATTGTTTTTGTATGTTTTTTGCCAATATATATAATAGTATATTTTTTTTCTCGTAATAGGTTGGTTAGAAAAACAAAGGAAGTAAGAGAAGCACAGAATATTTTTTTTCAAAAAATATATGAACAAATAAGTTTGACAGAGAACATAAAAACGGAAGCAAGTTTTTTTGAATATGATGATTATTTGAAAAAATCTTATCAGAAATATATTAAATCATTCTCAAAATATACAAAACTAAATACAGGAATTAAATCTTTAGAAAATTTTTTGTCATATGGATTCTATGCGATGCTTTTAGTATTAGGAACTGTAGAAATAGTAAAAGGAAATTTAACTATTGGTAATTTTACGATTATCAACGCTTATTTTACTAAGATGCTTGGAATAATTACATATTATTTAGAAGTAGGAAAAGGTATAAAGCAAATAGAAGTTTCCGTCAACAGAATGAAAGAATTATTCGATTTACCTAGAGAACATAATGGAAATATCCTGTTAGAGCACATTTATAATATTGAGGTAAGAGACTTGGTATATCAATATCCCGATAACGATCATATCATTTTTAAAGATTTTAATTGCTCTTTTGAAAAAGGAAATATATATGTAATTCGTGGGAGTAATGGGAAAGGAAAGTCAACACTTTTAAAAACTGTTATAGGAATTTTAGAAACTGAGAGAGGCATTTACATTAACGGATACAATATATGTGAATTGGACATGTATACCATTAGGAAAGAACAAATATCTGTATTAAGACAGAAAATAGAATTTCCGTATGATACAATAGGTAATCTTGTTAGAAAAAATGGAAATGGAAAAAAATTGTTTGAAGGAAGAGTGAGAGAGCTTTTCTTTAATAGAGACTTTAATTTGGAGAAGTATTTTTTATCATATCCAGACGAACTATCAGGTGGAGAACTTCAAAAAGCGTATTTATATAAAATATTAAAGAAAGATGGAGAAGTTTTGATTTTAGATGAACCTACATCAGCATTAGATGAGCAAACTACAATGAATTTTTTTGGTGTGTTAGAAGAAATAAAAAAAGAAAAAATTATTATAGTTATTACACATGATCCTAAATTTGAGAAAATAGCAGATGAGATCATACAACTATAATCTCATCTGCTATTTAAGATGATTGAAGAGGAAAAGATAACAGGAATTTTGTATACACATTAGGAACACTTTCTAAAGTAATAGAACCATTAAGTTTTTGGACGAGTTCTTTTACAATAGCTAATCCCAATCCGTTTCCTTTACTGTTACGGGATAAGTCACATTGATATAGTCGTTCGAAAATAAGATTTTGATCTACATTTTTAATGCCTATCCCATTATCTTCAATAGAAATGTGGATAGAAGAATTAAAAGTTGATACAGAAAATTGCATTTGTGATGCATGGCTGTGATTTACGATATTTTTGAAAAGGTTATCAATAATACGCTGATAGGCAACAGGATCTATGATACAGATAAAAGCTTTTTCAGGTATGGCAAATTTATATTTAATACTATTTTTTTCAAAAATATGTAGCCATTTGCTGATAATGATTCTTGATTGTTCATTTATATCGAATGGAGATAAAAAAAGTTTTTCTTCATTTGCATCTAGTTTTGTCCATTGAAAAAGCATTTCTACAAAATTAGCTAGTTCTAATGCTTTCCGGTTAATTACATCTAAGGAAGCAGAAAGGTTATTAGATGGAGTTATATCTGGTGAACTAGTTAGTAATTCAAGATGCCCTAACATGGAGGCAAGTGGTGTACGAACATCATGAGATAAATTAATCATTAAATCTTTATATTTTTTTTCGGATTTTTTTAGTAAAGAAATATCATTTTGATAGTTGCAACATAATTTATTGATGAGAAAACAAATATTTTTCGTCTGAGCATTAGGTTGTACTAGAATTCTATGGTGCAGGTTTCCGGAAAGTGATATTTCTAAGGAGTCTTCAATCTGTGATATCTCAGACTGAAGGCGTCGATTTAAAATGTAATAATATATAGAAAGACATATAAAAAGTAAAAGAAAAAATATTAGAAAAAATAGAATCATGATAATTATGCCTCCTTATTAAATCGATATCCTATACCATGTACTGTTTCAATGTAATTGATATTAGGACTACAATCTTTTAACTTTTTGCGGATTTTACAAATAATGGACATTAGACTTCCATCATCGTAAAAATACTCTTCTTGCCAAACGGATTCATATATTTGCTTTTTTGTATAAACTGTATTAGGGCTTGAAGATAAACACAATAGAATGTCAAATTCTCTGCCAGTTAGAGTGACGTTTGTATCATTACAAATTACACTTCTAGTAGCCCTATCTATTGAGATTGTGTTAAACTGTAATAAATTATTTTCACTATCAGAGGGAGATATGTTTAATTTATATCGCCTAGTCAGAGCATTAATTCGTGCTTCAAGTTCTTTTAAATTAAAGGGTTTAGTTAGATAATCATCTGCACCTAGGCGTAATCCGATAACTTTGTCCTCTAGACTGTCTTTGGCTGTTACCATAATTACTGGAAAATTCCAATTGTTATGAATATGGGATAAGATTTCTAATCCACTCCCGTCGGGGAGCATAATATCTAGGATTACTAAAGAAATTACGCTAGAAGATGCACTAAGGATAGAAAATGCTTCCTGTTTAGTATGTGCTACCAATGGAGTAAAGCCTTCATTAAAAACGCAATGTTTCATTAAATTACATAAATCAATATCATCATCAATAATTAGTATATTGCTCATTATATCTTGTTCCTTTTTATATAGATAAAAGTGAAGAGTTAACAATAAGAATTTTAACATGTGAAATGCATGAGAACAAGTATAAAATAGAAATATAAGAATGGTAATATAATGGAAGGGAAAATTTATGAATTTATCAAATGATGAAGCAGTAAAAACTTAAATAAAAAAATTTTGCAGAATTACAATCAAATATACACTAATGATATTGCTTATTATACTTACAGTAGTGATGATAATTGGCGCAATATGTCAACAGAACGTTGCCGCTATTGGATATGTGGGAATATTGATTATGACATTTTTAATGATGCGTTATCCATTTAAACAGATTTCTCCAAATTATTAAAAGAGATTAAAAAAAGCAGAAGGGGATATATGGGTAGTTATATACGCCCTCTACTTTTTGGATGGCAACATTTTATTTTATATGAAAAACATTGTTTCTGTATTCCGGAACTCAGATGGTGGGAGTCCCGTTTGTTTTTTGAACAGTCTGCTGAAATATAGTGGGTTATCATACCCAACAATTGACGCAACTTCAGCAACAGAATACGTGGTGGTTCGGAGCAGTGTCTTTGCATTTGTAATCCGTAGATTTAATATATACTGCATGGGAGTTACACCGTTGTAGCGTTTAAAGCTGCGGATAAACCAGCTCGTACTAAGGTGTTTGTCCATGGCGTATTGTTCAATGGAGATTTCTTCTGTAAAATGTTCGCTGAAATACTGTGTGGCCTTCTCCATTTCTTTTTGCAGCATCCGGTTCTGGGAGGAGATGCCAATAGGGGCTTGCCGGCTGATCAGAAGGAACAGTTCACGGAGCAGGAGTGATAAATATTCCTCATAATGCGGGCGGGTAAGCTGGAGCTCCTGGATCATTTTCCGAAAAAGTTGATGGTATTCGGAAGAGTTTCCAGTTTGCATAATCCGTCCGGACTCAAATAAATGATACTCTTTTAAAATATTTTTTATATTGCTCCCGGTAAAATGAACCCAATACACTTCTGTCTGGTCTGAACCGTAGTAAACATATTTTTGCATCTCCCTGGGGCGGTACAAAAGCATGTGACCCGCCTCAATAATCTCCTCTTTACCGTCAAGAAAAAAATGCCCTTTTCCGGCTACAATATATAATAGTTGATAGTCAATCCTTCCTCTGGGTCGGTAGGTGGGCAGTTTGGGCTGGTGGATCAGCCGGTAAGTGCCGCAGCTACCCACAACCAAAGGTCTGCTCTTATCCTTGAAATCCAGTAATGAATTATGCAGATAACCGGAATTTATATACATGATATTCCACTTCCTTTGAAATCATTGGTTTGTTTCTAACAGTAAGTGTATCATTATGTACATATTTTGTGCAATAGTGTTCATAGATAAATTGATAAAAAAAGCGTAGAATAAGCAGTGGAACAAGGGGAAACAAAGAAAGTTAAGAGGAGAGTGTAACAATGAAGAAAGCAATTTTGGTATGGACCGCTATTATGACGGCCGGTATGCTGGCACTGGCAGGATGCGGGAAGAAAGAAACTGGACAGGCAGGAGAATATACAAACCTGGCAGATAAAGAGTCCAGAAAAGCTGTTGTGGGAGAACTGGAGGCGTGCGGTGTAACAAAAGAACAGACAGCGGCACTTGAAAAATGGGCAGAGGATTATCACGAGATAACAGCTAAGTCGTACTCGTATCCCAAAGGATTTACAGTCCTTCCGAAAGACGGGATGGATTACAGTTCTATTTTGATGGATGATTCTGCGAAACCGTATTCCTATCTGCAGGTATCAAACTGTCGCCTGACCGCTTTTAACCTGATAAAGAACCAGCTGACAACAGCGGAGACTGGGAATGATACGGATTTGTGGTTGATGTTTGATATTGATGCCATTGACACGATGCCGGAATATCAGCTGACAAAAGAGGAAAGAGCAGATTTTCTGACACTTTTTAACCAGGTGTCTGTGGAGGGAACTTCAACTTTAGAGGAGCATGAGCAAAAAATCCAGGAGGCATGGAAAGAACGGGACATTCAAATCAGTGGGGACAAACTTTCCCTGATCAGCGTGTATCTGCACGCACCGGAGGATCAGGCACGTTTTGTAGGACACACGGGTGTTCTGGCGGACACAAAAGAGGGACTGCTCTTTGTAGAAAAATATAGTGCTATGGATCCGTTCCAGGCAACGTATTTTAAAGACCGGGCAGAACTAAAAGAATATCTGCTGGCACGTCCAGATTTGTATGGAGATAAAACGGAACTGGCGCCCATTATTATGGAAAATGGGAATGTGATGGAGTAAAAGAAGAACAGGCAGGCAATCATAAGACCGGTGTATCTGAAAAAATTTCAGGTATGCCGGATTTTTTGGTGAATAACGGATTAGGAGTTATAGAACTGTATTATTTTGTGCATGTATAGTCTCATAGAGTTTATGGACGAAATGTGTGAAAAGGGCGTAAAATAACGATAAAACAAAGGAAAAATAAAGAGGATAAAGGAGGAACACAGTGTGATTGTGCCAAGACATTATGAGGACTTAAAAATAGTGCATGAGAATACCATGCCTTATCGAGCTTATTATATGCCGTCTTCCCATGATATGGGGCCTCTGGTAGAGAATCGGTATGCTTCAGACCGGGTTACCGAGTTGAATGGGACATGGCAGTTTCAGTATTTTAAGAGCATCTATGATTTAGAGGAAAAGTTTTATGAACTGGGGTATGACTGCAGCAAGTTTACCAAGGTGGAAGTGCCGGGGGTATGGCAGAATTATGGGTATGACAGCCACCAGTATACCAATGTGAGATACCCGATTCCTTTGGACCCGCCGTATGTGCCACAGGAGAATCCATGCGGAGCCTATATCAAGAAGTTTGTATATCAGAAACCAGAAAAGGCTCCGAAAGCATATTTGAATTTTGAAGGTGTGGATTCCTGCTTTTATGTCTGGGTGAATGGAACGTATGTGGGTTATAGCCAGGTTTCCCACGCTACAAGCGAATTTGATGTGACGGATGCTTTGGCAGATGGAGAAAATACCTTAGCTGTACTGGTTCTGAAATGGTGTGATGGGACTTATCTGGAAGACCAGGATAAATTCCGCATGAGTGGGATTTTCCGGGATGTATATCTTCTGAACCGCCCGGAACAGGTGATTTATGACTACTTTACAACCACGGAACTTCGAGAAGGACAGGCAGTGCTTACGGTGAAAGCCCGCTATCAGGGACAGGCGGTGCCTGCAAAGCTGACGCTTTATGATGCAGATCATAAAGCGGTTGTCTCACAGGCATTGAATGAAGAAGCGGGTACGGAATATACTCATAAAGCGGTGATGTTGGTAAAAGAACCGAAGCTGTGGAATCCGGAACAACCATACTTATACACCCTGGTCCTGGAAACAGAAGGGGAAGTGATTACAGACCGGATTGGCATCCGGGAAATCGTTGTAAAAGATGCAGTTCTCTATGTGAATGGAACTGCCATAAAATTCAAAGGTGTGAACCGACACGATTCAGACCCGGTGACTGGCTTTGTGATTGGGCTGGAACAGATGAAAAAAGATCTGCAGATGATGAAAGAGAGTAACTTCAATGCAGTCCGTAGCAGCCATTATCCCAATGCACCTTATTTTTATCAGCTTTGTGATGAATATGGATTTTTTGTGATTGCAGAGGCAGATAATGAAAGTCATGGAACCCAGTCTCAGTATTTAAAGGATTCCAGTTGGGAAAATGTAAGCCGGAAATGGAATGAAAGAATTTCGGATAACCCGGACTTTATCCCGGCTACTATGGACCGTACAAAACTTTGTGTACACCGGGAGAAAAACCGCCCCTGTATTATCATCTGGTCTATGGGAAATGAATGCGGTTATGGATGTACTTTTGAGGAAGCATTAAAGTGGACAAAAAGTTTTGACCCTGCCAGACTGACCTGTTATGAAAGTTCTTTTTACCGGAATGATAGAAGGAAATATGATTACACCAACATTGACATTTTTAGCCGGATGTACCCTTCCCTGGAGGAAATCCAGGAGTATATGGAGGAGAAGCCGGATAAACCGTTTCTGTTGATTGAATACTGCCATGCCATGGGAAACGGGCCGGGAGATTTGGAAGACTACTTTAAAATGGTTTATAAGTATGATGTCCTCTGCGGCGGTTTTGTGTGGGAATGGTGCGACCATGCTATCTATCAGGGACAGGATGCCAATGGAAAAGAAAAATACTTCTATGGCGGGGATTTTGGGGAAGAAGTCCATGATGGGAATTTTTGCATGGATGGGCTGGTATATCCAGACCGGACACCCCATACCGGGCTTTTGGAATACCAGAATGTATACCGTCCTGCAAGAGCCGTATCTTTCTGTCAGAATACAGGGGAACTGTGTCTGGAAAACTATATGAATTATGTGGATTTGAAGGATTATCTCTACCTGACCTATGAAGTCAATTGTGACGGTAAGCTGCTGGAGAAAAAGCAGTTGGAACTTAAGGAGTCTATCCTCCCCAGAAAAAAGGGAACGGTTCAACTGAAGATATGTGTTCCGGAATGCGGAAAGTGTTACCTGAAGGTATCTTATCACTTAAAACAGGGAAATGCCCTTGTTGTTCCAGGAAGTGTGATTGGATTTGATGAAATTCTGCTAGAAAATAAAGACGAAAGAAATCAGCAGGCAGTGAAGTTGTTAGAATACAGAAAAGAAGATGCTGTGTCTATGCAGGTTTTGGAAACAGATCGGTTCCTTACGATTGAAACAGAGAAGTTCACGTATCTCTACAGTAAACTTTCCGGATTGTTTGAACAGTTATGTTTGAATGGAGAGGAACTGCTGGCTGCACCAATGGAAGTAAACATCTGGAGGGCGCCAACTGACAATGACCGGAAGATGAAGTTGGAATGGATGGCAGCAGGATATGACCGGAGCAAAACCAGAGCCTATGATACAAAATGGGAAATAAGTGGTGAAAGTGTTATCATTCACAGCACTATGTCTGTGGCGGCAGTAGCACTTCAGAAGGTTCTGGATATAGAAACTGAGTGGAAGGTACAGAGCACTGGAGAAATTTCTGTAAATATGCAGGTGAAAAAAGATATGGAATTTCCGCAGCTTCCAAGGTTTGGACTTCGGCTATTTTTAAAGGAAGAATATGAAAGCTTGAAGTTCTATGGTCTTGGTCCTCACGAAAGCTATGTGGATAAACGCAGATCCTGCAGTCATGATCTTTATGAAACGACAGTAGCAGAGCAGCATGAAGATTATCTGCGACCACAGGAAAATGGAAGTCATACAGATTGTGATTATGTGATGATGGAAACGGAAGGCCGGACTTTTGGAGCCGTATCATCCAGACCATTTACCTTTAACGTGTCTTATTATACACAGGAAGAGCTTACAGAAAAGGCACATAATTTTGAACTGGAAAAATCGGGAAGTACCATTGTCTGTCTGGATTATGCACAGAATGGCATTGGCTCCAACAGCTGCGGACCGGAACTTCGCAAGGAGTACCGGTTAGAGGAAGAAACCTTTGCATTTGATATGAAGCTTTTATTTGGGAAGGAATGGTAAGAGCACATGAATGAGAAAAAATATTTAAAATGGTACAACAAAGTAGGGTATGGATCCGGGGATATTGCAGGAAACGTGGTTTATGCGTTCCTGTCCTCCTTTGTCATGATTTATCTGACCAATACGGTAGGATTGAACCCTGGAATTATCGGAACCCTGATCGCAGTGTCGAAATTATTTGATGGGGTTACAGATGTATTCTTTGGCTCGCTGATCGATAAGACAAAGAGCAGACTGGGCAAGGCAAGACCTTGGATGCTGTATGGATATATTGGCTGTGCAGTAACACTGGTAGCTATTTTTGCTATTCCTGCAAATATGGGTGAGTTTGCCCAGTATGCCTGGTTCTTTATTGCCTATACCTTGTTAAACGCAGTTTTTTATACTGCGAATAATATTGCCTATTCTGCTTTGACAGCCCTGGTAACAAAAAACAGCAAGGAACGGGTACAGATGGGCTCCTATCGCTTTATCTTTGCTTTTTCAACCAGTCTTTTGATCCAGTCCCTGACGATTGGATTTGTGGAATGGATGGGTGGTGGAGCTGCCGGCTGGAGAATGGTTGCCATTGTTTATGCGGTAATCGGACTTGTAGTGAATACCATTTCCGTATTTTCAGTGAAGGAACTGCCGGAAGAAGAATTAAATGATGGAAAAGCATCTGGAGCAGATGAGAAATATTCCCTGATTGATGCCGGGAAGCTCTTGTTTACAAACAAGTATTATGTGATGATCTGTGCTACTTATATTTTACAACAGATTTATACCGCTATGTTAAATATGGGGATTTATTATATGACCTATATCCTGTTTAATGAAAATCTGTACGGCGTATTTTCCTGGGCGATTAATATCCCTCTGATTATTGCACTGCTGGTTACACCGTTTTTAGTGGAAAAATGGAAGGAAATGTATAAACTGAATTTGACCGGATATGTGATTGGAACGATTGGAAGAGCCCTGGTTGTAGTAGCCGGTTATCTGGGAAGTGTGCCATTAATGCTTTTGTTTACCGGTATTGCAGCCTTTGGTATGGGACCATGGCAGGGAGATATGAATGCAGTGATTGCTTCCTGTTCGGAATATACGTATCTGACAAAGAAGAAAAGAGTAGATGGAACCATGTATTCCTGTACCTCTCTTGGTATTAAACTGGGCGGTGGAATTGGAATTGCCATTACCGGCTGGCTTCTGGACCTCAGTGGTTTTGACGGAACGCTGGCGGTGCAGAGTGATTCCTGTATTCAGATGCTTCAGATTATGTATCTTTGGGTTCCGGTGGTGATTGCTCTTATTATTACTTTTATCATGTCCAAAATGAATGTAGAACGTGCCAATGAGAAACTCCTGGAGGAGCAGGCCCTTAAAGAGGAAGATGATAATTGGTACAATTAAAATAAGCAGCATAGAAATCCATAATTTATCATCAAATAGTTAATCAGTTTTTTCATGTTGGTGTCCTCCTTTCCTGATTTCTGGCTTTATTATAGCGTATCAGGGGAGGGAGTGCGTGCCAAATGAAAAAAAGAAACAGCCAAATCTTGAAGAGAAGGGGGAAAACAGAATGCAGCCGTCTTATGAAGAAAAAACAGAAAAGTTCAGTATGATAAGGAAAAAACCGCATCACGTTCCCCCGCATCTTCACAATGCCATAGAACTGGTATATGTGACAAAAGGGGAGCTGGAGCTTGGCGTTGGATATGAACTATATCATATGGAAAAAGGGGACTTTGCAGTCGTTTTTCCGGACCTGATCCACCATTATCAGGTATTTTCAAAAGAAAGCAATGAAGTGTACCAGATTTATGCTTCTCTGGAACTTAGCGGGCCATTTATGGCTTTGCTGCAGAAAAAATGTCCGGAAAATCCAGTCATCAAAAAAGAGAATCTTCCTTATGAGATTAAAAATTCTCTGGAATGTCTGATAAGTGGAGAGAAGGTCAATGAAATCGTGGGGCAGGCTTATTTACAGATTATTTTGTATCAGTGTAACAATATGCTTCAATTTATAGAAAAAGACCGTGTGGGGAGTAATGATCTGATATATTCTGTTATGACATATCTGTTATCCCATTTTCAGGAAGAACTGACACTTGGAAGTGTGGCAGAAGCCCTTGGGATCAATAAGTTTGCCTTATCAAAAGTCTTTTCTGGTATCTTTCATACGAATTTTAATCAGTATTTGAACGAAATCCGGCTGAACTATGCCTCTTCTCTGCTGGAAAATACAGATAGAAGGATTACAGATATTTATCTGGAAGCCGGATTTGAAAGCCAGCGGACATTTAACAGGGCTTTTCAACAGAAGTATGGGCGGACACCTAGCGAATATCGGAAAACATGGTGGGGAAAGTAGAGGATTTTTTCAAAATCTCCAAATGGAAGATAGAAAAGCCTTATTTTTTGTACTACTATGAATATAAAAGTATATACCCAAAATCGAAGTAGGAGTTTTTGTTTTATAAGAATGTATTGGATGAGTATGTGAAATTATATTTTGTCAAAATATGAGATATACCTTGAAATCTTCTGTTGGAAAGTTATATGATAAAATTAATTTTGGAATAAAAAATGCTTCTTTTATGAGAACATTCAGAGCAAATAGGAATATCTAGGAAGAATATCCTAATTGATAAAACTGGAATTAGAGGATACCAGTTCTATGACGCATACTTTAATTTCAATAAATTTGAAAATTTAGTTTTTTATTTTGAAATAATTTCAGAAGTGGAATTTTGTTGCAATGTGTACTATCTATATATAAGGACATCGATTATTTTTTGGATAATTGATGTCTTTTTATATTTTTGAGAATTTTAGTGAGGAAAGAGGACGTTAGATATAAAAATATGTATTAAAGGGGGGGGAAAACTATGAACCTAGGAGAAGAGTGTGTTATGAAAAATACAGGAGGAAAGGTATCAAGAACTATCGTTAATAAGAGTCTTAATTAAAGGGAAAGGGACCACAAATGTAATAGTTAACATACAAGATAGAAAATGAATTCAAACTATATAAAACCATATATAAAGAAAAATACAGGGAGAAAATTTAATGGATATAAAATGTTTTTGAAAATGTCAGAGGAAGAAATAAAAAGATTAAAGCACCATATAGAATATTTTTTTGACTTTGAGAAGTATCCGGAAGTAAAGATTGAAAAATAGTAAATTGAACCAAAACTGGCAATAAAATACAAGAAAAAGGCTCACATAATGAACCGGATTTACTGTATTCAAACCGTTGGAAAGAGTCCACCTGCATATCAACATTTAACGGGTAGGTGCATCAGTCATTGATACTGGGATGTCTAATTATTAAATTTACTAGCTCACAAAATGCTCAGTATCGAACCCATTTTCATAATTTTTGTATATTGTCAATGATTAGTAAAGGATTATTATACATTTATTTTTCACCTTCTAAAATTTCGTGATTTGAATTTTTAAACATCTTGTAGAGAAAGAAATATAAGAAAGTCAATATTACGAGGGGTATTTATATAACAAAGCTGTATCGTGAGACAATGATTAAATATGGCATATATTTATTTCTAAAGTTTATACCACAAGAGCAACCCAAAAATTACATATATGACATATAAAAATTACATTGTGCAGTAAATAATAGAAAAATAATGTATAGTTATATATAAAAATGAGATAGGAGTGTGTGAGATGAAAAAAGAATTCCCTCAAAAGGGTTTAGATTTAGAAAGAATAAAAAAATCTTTAGAGGTTGGTAATAACTATATTTCAGAAGATGCAGTGTTTCTTGGCTATCCACAATCTACTCCACATCCATTAGGTGTTGAAATTTTAGCAAAATATATACAGTATAATGAAAATCATGTTGGGACATTTACAAATAAAAATATGCAACTTAACATGACTAGACAGTTAGAAAAAGAGCTAATTGAAATGATGGGACAGTTATATGGGGATGAAGATGTGGATGGATATGTTACCTCGGGTGGAACCGAAGGAAATATAATGGGGATTTGGATTGCACGGAATTTCTTTGAAGATAATGTGTGTTTGATTAAAACAGACTTAACACATCAATCTGTTGATAAAGCATGTAATCTTATGAAAATATCAGAGATAATTAATATTCCATATACAGAAAAGTTTCAAATGAATATAAATTCTCTAAAAGAAAATATTTTAAAAAAGTTTAGTATTGGTATACAGAAGTTCATTATTGTATGTACGGTGGGATATACAATGACTGGAACGATAGATAATGTTGAAGAAATTAATTATTTGCTTCAAGAATTAGAAAAACAATATAATATAAAGTTTTATATTCATGTTGATGCAGCAATAGGCGGATTAGTTTTTCCATTTATATCCGATAGTGAATTTGCTTTTAAATATAAATATGTTTATTCCATATCAGTAGATCCTCATAAAATGGGATATATTCCATTTGCATCGGGCATTTTTATGTGCAGAAAGGGTATGCAAAAACATATTGAAGTACCAATAAAATATGCAAAAACAGTTATGGATAAAACCTTAATTAGTTCAAGAAGTGCAGCATCTGCGGTTGCATGTTGGGGAGTATTTAATTTCTTAGGAAAAAATGGATTTAAAAAAATTTTGCAGGACTTAATTCGATTAAAAGAATATTTAATTCAGAAATTAGAGGAAAAACAATTAGCGATGGTAATTTCAGATCCTGGAACCAATATGGTATGCATACATTTTATAAATACAAACAATGGGCTTCTACCAGAACAAATTGAAAAAAAATATGTATTGGATGGATTTTATATTAAATATCAGGAAGAAGAAATTGTATGTTACAAAATATATATTATGCCACATGTTACAAAAAAATCACTTGATAATTTTATAAAAGATTTAGAAAACACATTTTAAAGGAGAAGATAAGATGAGTAAGTCAAAATTAACTATTCCATGTCAATGGGATATAAATGTTATAAAAAAAATATTAACTTTTACAGCAAAAAAAGATATTGAGATTGTGGAAATGTACGGTGCATTATCAAATGGAAAATTACCACAAGGTAGGGAAAAATCAATTGCACATCACACAACCAGGGAAGAGGCAAGAAAAATAAAATTGTTTTTAGAATCTCAGAAAATTCAGTTTGCATATTTAATTAACACACCAATAAATATGCAAATGTATGATGAATTAGAAGAAGAATTAGAATGGATTATTAACGTTTTTAAAGCAGATTCCTTGACTATAAGTTCTTTAGAATTATTTAGATTTATTAGAAAAAAATATCCCACAGTACGCATTAATGTATCGACCATTGCTGGAATAAAAACAGTTGCGGATATTGAACCGTACATATCATTAAAGCCAAGTAAGATTATTGCACATCATGATTTGAATAGAAACTTTGTTGAATTGACTAATGTAATAACATTTTTGAAAGGCAAAAATATTGATTTCGAAATAATGTTAAATGAAAGTTGCTTAAGAAGATGTCCTTTTAGGGAACAACACTATGATGCTTTAGGGAAAGGTATAACTGATAGAAGTTTTCATATGAAATGCAATACTATTAAAATACAGAAACCTTATCAACTGTTAATGGCAAATTTTGTTAGACCAGAGGATTTGGTAATGTACGAAAATATAGGTGTTAAATTGTTTAAAATTACAGGGCGTTCTAAGCCAATTGGTTGGTTGGAAGAAGTTGTTTTTGCCTATTTGAACAGACAGTATAATGGGAATTTATTTAGATTATTAGGAACAGATCCCATACTTGAAGTGGAAAATAAGATATATATTGCGAATAGTGCATTAAATGGATTTTTAGAAACTTATCCAAAGTCAGGAAACATAAGTGAAGAAAAAAATTATTGTGAACAGTGGATAAATAAATTATACCTTAATAAAAAGTTTAGAGTGGAAAATTTGCATGTACAATCGTACTTGGATAAAAATAATTTGCGGTTTTTAATAGAAGATAGCATATATTAGGAGGAAAATATGAATATAAAAAATTTTGATTATTTTAAAGTAGGGACTGTTTTCAATCCCATTGGAGGTATAAATGGTGTAAAACCAGTAAATAAGGAGATAACAATTTTATATCCAACAAGATTAAATGCTATGGCAATTGATCCTAGTAAAATTGTGGAAAACAATAATATGAAATATACGCCCGGAGAGGTGGTTTTTTCTACTCAAATTTTTATTGAAATTACTGTGAAAATCATTGATGAGAATAAAATATATGTAAATAAGGAGATGGAAGAAAGGGAAAGTGTTGTAAAACATGCTTGTTTAATTATGAAAGAGGCTTTAGGATATACCAAAGGGTTTGAGGTTAATATTAAAAACTATCATAATTTAAAACATTGTGGATTAGGCTCAACTGGATGTATTCAAGCGGGTATAGCGGCAGCTATTAATCATATTTTCGGAAAACCAATAAGTCCTGAAACTTTAGTTAAGTACTTAGCTCAAAATTATGGAGAAGAAATCGATGGAGATATAGAGTATTTAAATCCTGTGCAGTGTATAGGAGGTTCAGCAGCATCAGGTTTAATGGAAGGAGGAGTACTGATTCTAGCAGGAGAAAACACTGTTGTTGCATCAGGCAACATTAGTGACGAATATACAGTATTGATAGGAATTCCGTTAGATTATTCATTTTGTGATTCAAAAACTCAATTTGAAGAGGAAAAAGAAAATTTAGAGAAGTTTTTCAAATGTGGAGAAAAGTATAGATTTGAGATTGCATATAATATTTTGCATTATTTTCTTCCGGCAATATGCCACCAGGATATTAAAACAATGGGAGATGTGATATGGGATTATAGATATGACAAAGGAAGTATTGCTAATTGTTCCTATACGTATCCTGAACTTCCAGCATTGATGGATAAACTTGCATTTTTGAAGAAAGATGGTTATGTAGAAATATTAGCTATATCTTCGGTTGGACCAGCTATTTTTGTAATTACAAAGAATACAGAAAAGTGTATAGCAACTTTTGAAGAGAACGGTATTAGAGTTATTTCTACAAAAATAAATAATAGCACATATAAAGTTGAGAAATTAATATAAATTGTGGAGTGTGTTATGAATTACATGGATGATTATGAAACATTGAGAAAACAAGAGGGAAGCATTGATTGTTCTTTAAGCTCTGATAAAACAGAATTATTAAAAAAGATTTGTGAAACATGTACGAATATAGAAATATTTAATTCAATCAATAAATATCCTGCTCAAATTTATGAGGAATTTAAGAGATACTTATCGCAGAAATTTGGAGGAAAAAAATTTTTTCTAGGAAGTGGATCAGAAGATATTATATGGAAGATAAATTCATTATTACTCAAGGGAAAAAAAACTGGAGTTGTAATCCCAAATTTCTATCGAATTTATGAAACATTAGTTGATCCAGTATATGTAAAAGTATCTACAGAAATAAATAATTCGATTATATCTATTGCTTCTATTGAACAGGCTTTGGTAGAAAAAAAGTTGGAAGCACTTTGGATTTCAAATCCTAATCCTATAACTGGTCAGTGTTTTAAAATGCAGGAGATAAAGAAATTGATAACAGATTTTCCAAATGTATTGTTCGTTGTAGATGAAGTTTCTATGGACACAGTGTATGATGAACACTCTTTTAGTCTTTTATTGCAAAATCAAGATTTTTTAAATTTAATTATAATAAGGTCTATGTCAAAATTTTACGGTATACCTGGTGCACGTTTAGGTTATGCGAGCATGAATGAAGAATTTTTGACGTATATGTTGTGTAATACTGCAGTTTTTCCAGTGAGTGGCTTTACAATTCTAATTGCAAAAAAGCTTATGAATGATAATTCATTTCAAGCAATGATTAAAAGTCAAATTTGCAATCATAGGTTAAAAATTCAAAGATTAATAGAGTGCTCACGGTATTTGTCTTTTTTGGCATCTGAAACTAATGTATTAGTTATTAAATGTAAGAAGATGAAAATTGATTTTTGGAAAATTCTAACAGAAAAAAATGTAATTACATTTTCAATTGGAACTGAGAAAGGTGTAGAAGATAAAAATATTGTGCGCTTTACAATTCCGAGTGATGAAATTAGATTTAAATAATCTATTGCTGACTCATTTTGATTATTATCTAACATTTCAATAAGTACAATAACGTGTTGCTTTATATCATGACGAGCATTCCTGAAGTCCATCATAATATTCTCTTTTTCACGCATATGTTGTGTACATAATTCTAATTGTTGCTCATATACGGCATTATATTTTTCTAGTTCCTTTTCCTTAGACATGACCAGATACAGTTTAAATATGACAATGTTAATTAATAAAATAATTATCAAACTTGTCAGAGATTCTTTGATGTGAACCTTTTTGTTAATATCAACACTCAACATAAAGGTGTTATATACAACGAACATGCTTCCTATTGGTATAAGTAATAATGTAATATTATATTTGTTTGATAAATCTTTAACATTTTCATTTTGGAAAAATTTTTTTAAACAAATAATCATAAATAGTGTGAATAATTTTGAAAACAATGATCCCCAAAATTGCGGAACCATGTAATGTATTCCACATAAAACGAACATATATCCAACTAAAAACTCCGCTAACATCCATATCGTATTAATAAGAACTGAAAATACAATTTTTTGTAGAATTCCTCCCTCATATGTATTTATACAGAGCATACTCACAAGAAAAACATTAATCATGACATTTATATATGCCGGCAATACATTTGTTCTTCCCAATATGAATTGCCACATAAAATAAAATATCCAAAAAAACTCCCCTATAATCCCTCTTTTGTCTTGTTCAAAAAACGTTTCAAAATAAATTTTCAATATCACAATGGATATCAATGTCAGCAATAAGTCTGCACATGCTCCTCCAAAATACCTAAACAATAATATCTTCCCCTTTTAATGCACAATAAAGTTCACTCACATTTTTTCTTCTGTTTTCACTGATTGCTAATGTTGTTCCATCAATTAATTCCATAGAGTCATAAATATATGCAGCTACAAATTTAGGATTAACCAAAAATGATTGGTGCGTTCTATAAAAATATGTGTTAGCTTCATTTAAGCGTTTCTCGATATCATTCAACTTTCCATAACATTTTCTATTTCCTTTTTTTGTAATAATATAAGTGACTCTTCTATCGCTTTGAAAATACATTATCTCATCGATAGGTATCCTGTATGATATTTTGTTATACTGATACTGAAAATATTGAGGGTGATTTAATATCTCATTTTTGGCAGCCAGAAAATATCTTTGAAAAACATCTGGAACAATAGGTTTTGTTATAAATCTAAAGGCAGATACTTCAAATACTTCTTTTGCAAAACTTTCATGACTGGTAACATAAATTATCAAAACTTTTTTATCAATTCTACGTATAATTCTAGCAGCTTCTACACCATTTTGTTTTCGCATTTCTATATCAAGATAAATAATATCATATCTTTTCCCTTTTTTAATATAATCAACTAATGTACTGCCATCATAAAACACATCTATTTCAACCTTAATAGCAACAATAAGTGATAGCTTTTCTAACATCTTTTCAATATCTGCTGCAATTAATATATCATCATCACATACCGCAATTTCTAACATTTTTTCCCCTTCAAGTTATATCTAGTTTTAGTTGTCTACGTCTCGAACTAAATTCAAAGCATGTTTTATCAACTGCTCTATGTCATATCTTTTAGTCCTAGGACATTCCATTAACACTTTATCAAGTGAAAAATCTCCTCTTTTAACCCCCGTTAAAAGATAGTTTATATCAATATCCAACTTTTTATTTACAATTACCAGCTTATCAAGCGATAGCCCATGAATGCCTCTTTCAATTTTTCCATAATAAGCTGAACTCATTTCTAGAATTTCTGCCATTTGTTCTTGTGTATAATTCAATTCAATTCTTAATATCCGAAGTCTTTTTCCCATATCAATGTACAAGGGTTTTTGACTTTTTCGTAAATATGAATTATTACTGCTTGTTTTTATTTTAGACTCCATAAATTCACCTCTGTATAATAACAATATATATATCATACACATGCAAATGTGACTTATTAACACATATATACTTCTTATTTTAGGTATATATATTACCCATTTAGGAGTCTTTTTATGATATACAACCCACTTATATGCAAAATTAAATTATACAGTAAAAAATTAACACTTAATGTATTATGTAAAAATTAAAAGGTTATAAGTAATTTTTTCCTAAACAAAAATGTCTCATCAACGAAACAACTTCTCTAATCAGTATAATTATCGTGTTAGATCATCTTTCCTTTTTTATAATAACCAAATAATTTTATGATATTATATATAAATGTGGTTTACGGGACCCAGTGTCCACCATTCCGTTTTAGAACGGCCGGTTTCCGAGGTAAAACAGTCGTTTTACCTCAGTCTTCAATCCGAGTCAATAGCAAAAGGGTTAAAGCCGGCATAAATGCCCCATTGACAGTAAGCGCAAAATAATTCGATGGATTGCTTTGCCCTAAAATTCAGTCCATAATAATCATTAGAGAATGCAAGCACTTTGCTTCATCTTCTGTTGCTAGAAATGATAGGTGAGAGCCTCTTACTCGATTCGATTTATGGAGGACTGCTCATGAGAAGCAAAAGAATACCTGCAGAAGAACAATACCGTCTCATCATGGAATGCCGTCAAAGTGGATTGACAGATCATCAATGGTGTGTGGAACATGACATCAAACCAGGAACTTTTTACAACTGGGTAAAACGATTACGTCAAAAAAGTTGTATGGATTTACCGGCATCAACCGGACGCAGCCATAGCGCTCCGGAAAGTCAGGAAGTTGTCAGAGTGGATTTTCATGACACCGACACACTTTCCTATGAACAGCCATTAAATATGATCCCGGCATCTACGAAAAGAAACAACATTTCCGTGGCAGAGCCAATGAGGCTGTGCTGAATGAGCCGGAGCGTAATCCGGAAACAGATTCGATGAACAGTTGGAACAACTCGCCCCATGAAGCGAGACTGTGAAAGCTAACTGTCAAAACTAAAATAGAGGAAAACGCTTGCATCTATCATTTTGGTGCAAGCGTAATTTACGAGTAACGTAGCAATATTTTGCGCTTACCATTGACACGATTTCAGGCTGTAGAATACAGTAATCAAGCAGAACAAAGGATTATTCTGCTAAGACCTATTCAATGGCTGTTTTTTTCTTAATTACGTACAATTTTACCAGTCATAGTCTTTTCTATTGCACTGACAAATTCTATTTTTCTAGGATATTTATATGGTGCAGTAGTGGTTTTCACAAAATCTTGTATTTCTTTTTTCAATTCCTCTGTTCCAACCTTTTCTTCCGATAATACAATGTCCGCCTTGATTATATTTCCCCTAATTTCATCGACTACTCCATAGACTTTACACTCTCTTATATAATTTAAATTTGCAAGTACACTTTCTATTTCATAAGGATTAATTTTATATCCCGAAGATTTTATAAGGGTATCATTTCTTCCTATATACCAGTAAGCTCCCATCGCGTCTCTATAAGCCAAGTCATTAGTATGATAATATCCATTTATAATATGACTAGTTTCTTTTTTTTCACTAACCTGCAAATATGATGCCAATCCGATTGGTATTTTTTTGCGACAATCAATTACTATTTCTCCTACCTCACCTATTTCTTCAGAAGTTATAATTTCTCCTGTATTCTTCATTAATTCGATTTTGTATATAGGATTTGGATATCCAATACTTCCAGTATTACATTTTCTTTTTTTAAAATCAGCTATAAGTAACCCTGTTTCTGACTGTCCGTATCCATTTGCAATCTTTATTCCTGTCAATAAATAAAAACGATTTATTATATCCTTTGGAAGTATTTCACCAGCTGAACAAGCACATGTAATTGAAGATAAATCATATTTTTTTATCTCCGAACGCAATAACATTCTATACATTGTCGGTGGCATACATATAGTATTAATTTTATATTTTTCAATCATATGTAATATATCTGAACCTTCAAATTTCCTGAAATCATACACGAAGACACATCCGCCGGATAGCCACGGTCCGAATAACTTCCCCCATAATGCTTTTCCCCATCCTGTATCTGAAATAGTTAAATGCAATTTATCTTGTTCTATATTATTCCAATATTTACCTGTAATATAATGTGCTAGAGGGTACAAATTATCATGTACTACCATTTTAGGTGTTCCTGATGTTCCAGACGTAAATAAAATAAACATTATATCCATCGCATTATAATCTTGAGGTTTCACTAAGTCATTAGAAAACTTCTCATTTTCTTTATCTATATTTATCCAATTTTTATTTCCACCTCGAATAGAGAATCTAAGTATTGTAGTATTAACGCACTCGTTTATCACTTTGTCGGTTTCTTTTTGAAAATCCTCGCCATATAGTGAGATTATTGCCTTTGCGTTAGATATATTTATTCTTGCTTTAATATCTACCTCTCTTAATTGACTTACTACTGGAATTGGTATTGCACCAATTTTTATTAGTCCTAAAAAAATATACCAAAATTGATATGCTCTTCGTAACGCTATCAATACCGCATCTCCTTTTTTTATTCCCTGAGCTGCAAAAAAATTTGCCATTCTATTAGAACAGTTTTTTAATTCCTTATAGTTTATGGATTTTTCTATTTTATTTTCATCAATATGCAATATTGCTATTTTTTTAGGATTTATTTCTGCTATTTTATCTATGATGTCATATGCAAAATGAAACTTTTCGAGATTTTTAAATGATACTTCACTAATCTTATTCTCAATTATTACCGTATTTATATAGTTTTCCACTACATTTTCATCTAAATTCATATGTACTACTCCTCACTGTTAAATATAGTCTAATCATGACCGACATACTTTAACATATAAATTTATAATAATTCTTATCTTTGTAATTATTCAGAACTTATATGTAATATTTTCTGATTTTTTTCTTCTCATGTCAGTTTTATGGGATTAAAAAAGAAGGTTATTTGCACAGTTGTATTAAGTACATTATTTTTCCCAAATAATCTACATTCAACTTAAATATATAATTCAACCTCCTCTTGATTATCATGGTATATCAGAACTACCTGTCCGATAAAGTCAGAACCATGATTCCGCCAACGCAAAGCCACTTTGAGTTTGTCAAGATTAGATCTGTTTTAACGGGGCATTAGCCGTCTTTATAAGCACTGCTCCAGTACGTAATTTATCGAAACAAAATCTGTAGCTTTTACTGACTCTCATTCTCTGGAATGATATCTCTTATAATCCAGTTCGGTGGTTCACAGTACACCAGTATAATCACTCCTCTAAAAAGCTACTAGTTTTTCATACTTTTAAAACACCTCGTATAAACCATAATCAGACAAAACGAGCGTTTTTACGTTTACGCACGATAAACTAAGAATTTCCACAAATAGATATTTTTGTATGATGAAACTACCAGATGTATAATTTGTCCTAACATTACTCAAGAAATACAGACCTCTCTCTTAAATAACAATCATTTTTTTATATAAAAAAATATAACCCCTTCTTTTCAGAGATTATATTCTTTATCATATAAATAATTATTGAGTTATCTGTAATTGCCATTTTGTAAAATAAATAACAGACACATAAGCTATTATTTATAAAGTTGATGATCAAAACGAAGAATCATTGCAATCATCATCACTAGCACTCCTGAACATACTATAATCCATTCTAAAGGAATTATATCTGCCATCGGTCCAAAAATCACCATTCCTATCGGAATAAAGCCAGAATACATAGATCCCATTAATCCGAAAATACGGCCTTGCATTAAGCTTTTCACATTTTCTTGAATCAATGTTGTAATCGAAGTTTGTACTATCGTTAGAGCAACACCGTATAATGCCATTAAAATAAGATATAATATAAATTTTTTTGTCAATCCCATGCCAACAGCCATTATTCCGAAGATAAATAGCCCAAATACAAGAGTATTTATGCGGCTCTTAAAACCTCGCCATAAACTCATCAATAATCCACCCATTATCATTCCAAAAAAACCAATTAATTCTACAGCTGTTAGATACCAATATGTATTGCCATAAACCCTGTTAACTAAAAGACCAGCAAGAAATCCTGCAGGAACACACAAAAAAGTGAATAATCCATAAACTATAAGTAATTTTCTAATCAGTTTATCTGAAAAAGCAAAATGAATTCCCATACGCATATCTTTTATAACTGAAGCTGATTTTTCTATGCTTCTTTGTTTAGGAATCAATACACAGGAAAGTATTCCCACCCCAAATACTGCTGTTAAAATATCAATAATTAATGTGGATTGTAATGTACTAAGTGATAATAACAAACCTGCGGCTGCGGGTGCCGCAAATTGGACGAGTGATTGCATAGTGGCATTAATACCATTAAAACGCATAAGCTGAGACTCTGGCACTAGTTGAGGTATTACAGCGTTAACAGCAGGTGTCTGTATTCCAGCCCCTACTGAGCGAATTATTGACATTACGAGTAAACCTCCAAGTAAAAATTTTTCTTCTCTAATAAAAGGCATTGCTAACATCATAATAAATGTAACTGCTGCAATTGATATATCTGCACCAATAATTAATCTTTTACGGCTATATCTATCGGCCCATACACCACCAATAAAAGACATTAAGAACTGTGGAAGATATGAACAAATACTAAAAGCTGCTACCCACACTCCAGATGAAGTATTAAGCGTTACATACCATACAATTGCCATTTGCACAAGTGTAGATCCAAAAAGTGTAACGCATTGACTTATAAGGAAAAGTACTGTCCTACTTTTCCAATTAACTATTCTCTTTTCAATCACTATTTTTAACCTCCATTATATGATCAGAACGTACAAATCGTTGCGTCGGATAACCGAACTCAATTAATAACTCTCTTTCGGCAAAGCCAAGTTGCATTAATTCATTTCTATATCCTGTATCTGCTCTATCATGCTTACGATATGTTGTCGTACTGATTTCACGATCAGGAATATACTCTTCAATTAATTTATCCAAAAAAAGTTTTTGAATTCCTTTATTACGATATTGAGGATGTATTCCCATAAATTCAATACTTCCAGTATCATAAGAAAACGCCATAACCCCAACTACAGTATTTTGTTTTTCTAAAATAAGTGCATTTCTTTGTTCAATGCACACTTTTAGCTTTTCTATATATTCTAGTTCATTCAAATTGGGATAGCCATCAATCACTAGCCTTACAAGTTCCATCCATGCTGATATATCTTCCATCTTAGCTAATCTAATATCTGATTTTGAAAAATTTATTTTTACATTCTTACTATGCAATGTAACTCTCAATTGTAAGGGATAAAATTCCTGACGTTCACGATATTCTGCTGGTGTTATTTTATACATTGCTTTAAATGCTACTGTGAATGCTGGCTGACTTTCATAACCACAGATAAATGCTATTTCAATTATAGGCTTTGTAGAAAAAACTAACAATTTTGCTGCTTCTGTAAGTTGTCTCCGTACCACGTAATCGTGTATTGTCATGCCAACTGTTTTAGTAAACATTCGATGTATGTAATATTTTGAATAATGAACATAACGTGCGACTGTATCTAATTCTACTTTTCCGTCAAGATTATTCTCAATATAGCTTATAACTGCTTCAATATCAATCACTGATTTTTTTTTCATTTTTGTGTCCTCCTTTCCGTTGAATAGAATAACAGAATCTTAAACCGTTTTTTTTACAATTCTTGCTATGTTATTTAATGAAATAACTTTATATGCAAATATAGCAAAAAATCAATATAATTTATCTGTGAAGAAGATAAAATCAAACCATACTTACGCTTTAAATACGAGTATGGTTTGATTTTTTACTTTATAAATATTTTTTTAATATTTTTACTTTATCCAATTTCTCCCAAGGTAGATTTAAATCTTGGCGTCCAAAATGTCCGTATGAAGATGTTTGTTTATATATAGGTCTTCTCAAATTCAACATTTCTATAATACCAGCAGGTCTTAAATCAAATACTTCTGATACAATCTCTGATAATTTCTTGTCTGAAATTCTACCTGTGCTAAATGTATCTATCATAATTGAAGTTGGCTCAGCTACTCCAATAGCATAAGAAATTTGGATTTCACATTTCTTAGCCAATCCCGCAGCCACAATATTTTTTGCAACATAGCGTGCTGCATATGCTGCTGACCGATCCACTTTTGTACAATCTTTTCCTGAAAAAGCTCCTCCTCCATGACGTGCCATTCCACCATAGGTATCAACAATAATCTTTCTTCCCGTAACACCACTATCCCCATGAGGTCCACCTACAACAAATCTCCCTGTAGGATTAATAAAAATCTTTGTGTTATCATCCACCATTTCAGGAGGTAAAATTGCATCTAAAACGTATTTTTTAATATCTTTCTGCAATTGTTCCTGTGTGATGTCTGGATCATGTTGTGTAGAAATAACAACTGATTCCAAACGTGTCGGCATTCCCTGTGTATCATATTCTACAGAAACTTGACTTTTTCCGTCCGGTCTGAGATATAACAGTTTTTTTTCATTCCGTAACTTTGTCAATTGCAACACAAGTTTATGTGCAAGAATAATTGGATACGGCATCAATTCTTCTGTTTCATCGGTTGCATACCCAAACATCATTCCTTGATCTCCTGCCCCTATTTTTATTTCTTTAAGACTCGAATCTTTTGACTCTAATGCTTGATCTACACCTAATGCAATATCTTTTGATTGTTCATCAATTGCAGTAAGTACAGCACATGTATCAGCGTCAAAACCATAAGATGCATCTGTATAACCAATTTTACGAATTGTATCTCTAACTATTTGAGGGATATCTACATAAGCTTTTGTGCTAATTTCTCCCATTACTAATACAAGTCCTGTAGTAATTGCAGTTTCACATGCAACACGGCTCATGGGGTCCTGTTCAATTAATGCGTCTAAAATAGCATCCGAAATGGCATCGCACATTTTATCAGGATGTCCTTCTGTTACTGATTCTGATGTAAAAAAATAGCTCTCTTTCATTTTCATTTACCTCTATAAATATTTTTCTTCTTCTAATTTCTCATATAATTGACAAAATTCTGTAATACTTAATTGCTGTTGACTATCAGATAACGCCTTTTCTGGAGTTGGATGTACTTCTACCATCAGTTCATCAGCTCCCGCTGCTATAGCAGCGCACGCCATTGGTAATATAATATCTTTCCTTCCTAGAGAATGGCTTAAATCAACCACAACAGAATACGATATTACTTGTTTTAATAGAGCTACACAAGACAAATCTAATGTATTGCGCGTAGCACCTTCCATCGTTCTAATTCCACGTTCACATAACCAAATATTATTATTTCCATTAACATTAATATACTCAGATGCTTCAATGAACTCTTCAAAAGTCGCTGACAAGCCTCTCTTCAACAAAATAGTATTATCCACTTTTCCTAACTCTTTTAACAACGTGTAATTATACATGTTTCTACTCCCCACTTGCAATATATCAATTTTGTCTTTCATAAAATCAATGTCTCTTACATCCATAATCTCAGAGACAGATAACAAATTATATTTTTGAGCAACTTCATGTATAATCTCAATTCCCTCTTTTCCCATTCCCTGAAAAGATTTTGGTGATGTTCTCGGTTTATAAGCTCCTGCGCGCAAATAACGTATTTGATAAAAAGAGAGTATCTTTCCAATTTTTTCCATTTGCTCGTAAGATTCCACAGCGCATGGACCAATGATTAGTTCTACCTTTTTAGGACTCATAAACAACACCCTCATTGTTTATAAATTTTTGAATTTCATCTTCTAGCTTCTGATAGAAAATTCCAATGTGAAGTCCGTCCATTAAAGCATGATGGGCTTGTACATTTACAGGCATTAAAATCCTATTTTCCTGTTTATAATATTTTCCCCATGCAACTCTAGGTATTGAATCAGTCGGGGATATAGATACTGGATGAAGTATATGTGTAAAAGATACCCACGGGACGCAAGAAATAAATATCAAATCATTTCGCTCTTCCTCATGATCCAGATTTATATTCCCCATCAATTTATTTGATTCGGAAATAGCACATTCATAAAATGTATTAAAATCAAGTGTAAATGGCACTGTGCAAAAATTAAACGCATCCTCTTGAACCTTTAAAATGTATGACGGATGTACTATGTCATATTCAACTATTTGATTATTCTCAAAACGATATTTGAACTCTTTAATCGTATTACATACCTTCGAGACCAAATACATAAATACTTTAAAAAAAGAATACTTCTCTTGTTTACAATATATAACAAGCTTAGTTACGTCAACATTTGCAGTAATCCCTACATATGGGTAATCCATCTCCTTAAATAATTTAAATATATTTCTTCTTGACTTTTTTTCAATATCAACAACTTTCATCTAATTGACTCCTTTCTGCAAATCTAAAAAAAGTCATAGTCATTTAAAACAAATCCTAATTTTTTCTTTTCTTCATAATATGGTGATGCCTCAGTTGCCTTACGAATTGACTTCTTCAAATCTCTTAAGAGTCGAATGGTATCTTCCCGTGTCTGATATGGCATATCATGTGTAACTAGTTCTGGATAAAGACCATTTTCACGCCTTTCAGTATTCGAAAACACCTTAAAGTCATGAAAATCATGGAAATATGCCCGTATATCATATAGTTTTCTGTTTTTATATAATTCTGTTTGCGGAAATAATAACATTTGTGAAACTCTTTCAGTTAAAACTCCCATATTAGTTGTTTCAATAATGGCCTTTTCAGTTAGTTTCACATCTTCTTCTGTTTCACCCGGCAAACTGATAAGCCACCATGCAGTTGATACTGTCTTGGTTTTACCTAAAATCTCTACATCTCTGTAAATTTTATCCAAATTATAGTAACGTCCCATATTTCTTGCTACCTTTTCAGAACCTGTTTCAATACCATAATCAACTGCAACTTTTTGTGCTGGAAAAGACTCCAGCACTTTGAATATATCAGAACTTAAATATCCTGGTTCTACAAAAAAGTGCATTGCATCTACAAACAAATTCTCTTGTTTAGCTAGATCCACAAACTTTTCTATTGGTTTATTTCCATTTGCGTAAAAAGAATCCTGAATTAAAATATTAGTTTTTCCTTCTTGTAGATAAAGTTTCATTTGGTCAATCAAATATTCCGGTGAATGAAACGCTCTTTTATTACGTCCAAGTTTACCTAAACCATTTCCTTCTAAACAATGAACACAAGATTGGGGGCATCCACCTCGAACTGTATCAAGAGCTGCTGCATACGGGATAATATCACCAGGAAGTGGATCTATTTTAGGCCATATTCCTTTGTGAGAAAGAAATGGTAGATTATCCAACTCTAATTTTATGTCCCTTCTAGTATATTCTATTTCTCCATTAGAATTTTTCACCATTAAACCCGGTATTGACTTTTCTATAATACCGCTTTCTTCTACTGATTTTACAACATCATATAATGTTTCCTCACCTTCACCCACTATAACTCCATCTATCAATCCAGAATAACTTTCCACTATATCTCTAGAAAAAAAACTGGCATGTTGTCCACCCACAATAATCGGAATATTAGGATAAATTTCTTTTAATAATGTTGCGGTTTCTAACATACCCACACTTTGATGTACCCACATATTTCCAATTCCAAATAAAATAGGCTCTCTTGATTTAATCTTATCAATGACTTGCTGCAAACTATATCCGTTTCTAAACGCCTTGGCTAAATGTAATATCTCTACCTCGTATCCTTTTTCTTTTAAATAGGCTGATAATGACATTAATCCTATACTATCAAATTGATCAAATAAAGCAGGCTGAACATTCATTAATTTAAAAGAAGTATGCGGTTGAATGAGACATACAAAATTTTTTTTATTCATATTTTTCCTTTCATTACTGATTATATTTCTCACAAATTATACCTGCAAGAAATATAATCAGTTTCTTTTATCTAATAGTGTTCGAAATATCCCCAGTATTTCTATAAATTTCTAATAGTTCCTCTTGCCCCTGTTCATTTGGACATATTGTATCAAAACAATGTTTCCAAAATACGTTATCAGCCTCTCTACTTTTCATACACACTTCTTTTCTACAAAAAATTACTGCTTGGGATTTTTCCTCTTTATGAACTAAATAATCATTTGCTTTTAACTGTTCAATAAAATGATTAATTCTTTTAATTTTAATATTTTCATCCACCTGTTCCTCCATTGCCGCTGCTTCCGTTCCATCCTTAGGAGAAAAAATGAACAAGTGTCCCCAATCAATTTTTGTATCTAATACAAACTTAATACTTTCCTCTAATTCAGTATCTGTTTCAGTTGGAAAACCAATAATCACTTCTGTTCCTAATATCAATTGCGGACTAACCTTTTTCAGTTCCAGAAATGCTTTTTTTAGCTGGTTCATGTCTGCTTTTCTACGCATTAATTTTATAATTCTTTCACTTCCAGACTGAATTGCTGATACAATCATGCCCAATGTGTTTTTTTGTGCCGCATCAAGAATACTGTCATAGTACTTTAATAACCATTTCGGATGGAGCGAATCAATTAAGGCACTATATCCATTTTCAACCAATGGTAATTCTTGAATCAGACTTCCAAAAGACTCACCAATATCTAATCCGTACGCACCTACGTTATCGCCATTGATAACAACTTTATCAGCATTACTTTCATTAAACAATTTTATTTCGCTTACACATTTTTCTACTGGTTTACTATGTAATTTTCCAACTGCCCATCGTGTAGCACAATATGAGCAATTTTCTGGACAGCCCCTACTTACCTCTACACAGAAATATTTGCTTCCCCATGCCATATCATGCACATCCGGTATATCTTTTAATTTGTGAAATTTTCCAAAGATGTCGTCAAATTTTTCCAGCTCAGTATTTCTAATAACTATTCCAGAAAAAATAGATTTGAGTTTTTCAATATCTGTATCTGGTACACACCCTGTAACAATAATTTTTGCTGAGTATTTTTTTACTCTCTCAATCTGTTCAAGTGCCATTTTTGTTGTTTCATTTATAAATCCACAACTAGTAACTACAATATAGTCAGCAATCATCTCATCTCTTACTAAATTGTAGCCATTTAACTGCAAATAAACACCCAGTTTAGCCATATCCATTTCACGTCTGCTACAATTTAAATTACATATAATACATACTTTCTCACTCATATTCTTTGCTCAAAAGTCTTATAACTTTTGATTTCCTCCTTATCATTACTATTCTTCTGCAGATATTTCTAATTTTTTATCTATTTTTTACAAAATATTCCTCTAAGTACACTCCTTGTTCCTACGTTTATTTTACTCTCATAGGATACTGTTTCATTATATGGTACTAGTGAAACAGTATTTAAGATATCCAAGATACGTATTGGCGGCAATAACATCATGTCTAACCCATCTGGTGTAACAAATAAAAATTCTTCTGTTTGTTTATTTAATGTTTCATCAACATATGCATTTGAAAATACATTTAGGCAAAGCAACCCTCCTTTTTTTAGAATTCTCGCTGATTCTCTAATTGCCTGTTCAAATTCATCCACTGACGACGTATTATGATATATTCCATTTGAAAGAATTATATCTAAACTTTCTGTTTCATACGGAAGTTTTAGCATATTAGCTTTTTGAATATGAACTTTATTCCGTTTCAAACTATTTAGTTTCTGAATTTTCATCCAGGTAGCTTTAAGCATATTTTCATGTAAATCGCAAGCCTCCACCCTAAATCCTAATTCAGCCAACATATATGTATTCCGCCCTCCACCACAGCCTAAATCCAAAACAGTTAAACTTTCTGGATATTTGATAGTTTCAAAAAAACTTCTCCAATAAATAGGTTCTTTGGCTTCTGTAAACTCGTCAACAATTGTTCTGCTATTCCAATAGAATTTAGCTATTTCATTCCTATTATATTTATCCATTTTAATCCCTCCTTTCATAGAAATATTTTTCTAAGAATTCTAAAATTGACGTGCCACCGTTATATTCTAAATATATATCTGCATACTTAGATAAACTATTAGGTATATTTCCAACTCCAACTCCAATGTCAGCTTCTTTTAACATTTCTACATCATTTTCTCCATTTCCAAAAGCAATAACTGTTGTATCATCAGTATATTGACAAATTTTTTTTATTCGCTCTATTGCAACTCCTTTAGATGAATATAGAGATACAATATCAAGAATTTTTATCATCTTATTATTAGGATCATTATATAAATTTATTTTTACTCCCAATAATTTCTTTTCCAATATTTTCTTATGTATATTTAAAACTTCTTTTTCATTACTAACTATTGAACATGAAAATACATCTCTAATTTTATTCTTTTTAGCTTTTTCAAGTATTATTTTGGAACCTTTTTGGACTCTATCATTATTTTTATAATTAAAATTCACCTTCAACTGATGCTCATTTGCAATGTTGACAATTTCCCAAAAACTTTCTATAGGAATATAATCTCCTTCCAAAATCTTATGACTTTGAAAATCAACAACTGCAGCCCCGTTAAATACAGCTACTGGTAAATTAATTTCTATACCCTTTACAATTTTATATGCGCTATTCCAATCTCTTGCGGTAATGAACGAAAACTGTAACCCTTCATGTATCATATGATTTATTCTTTCTCTAATCTCATCCGAAACCATAGCTTTCATATTTAAAAAGGTATCATCTAAATCAGTTATAAATAAGTAACTCTTTATTTTACTACCTCCTTTATAATTGATAACTTTCAATAATTTCTTTCAGAATATCGTATAGTTTTTTAAATCTAATTAATTAATATAGTACCACTAAACAATCTTGGAATATCAAGAACAGATAATATAGTTGTTGATTCTTTGATTAATGCAAAATATGCAATTGCTTTAAAAGAAAAAATAAAGTTTAATGTGGATATTCACATACCAATGCAACTACCTTTTTATAGTGCTGATTTAAGTATCCTATTGGGGAATATTCTTGATAATGCAATTGAAGCATCGTTACAGGTGACAGAAGATAACCGTTATATTAAGTTATTTATGAAATTTGAAATGAATGTATTGATAATTACAGTTGTTAATGCTTACAATGGTAAATTAGTTAAAAATCGGAACGGTAAAATTGTGACAAGTAAAGCAGAAACTGGGTATCATGGAATAGGTTTAGAATCTGTTCAAAAAGTTGCAACAAAATATCACGGTTCAGTAGTGGTAGAAACGAAACAAAAAGTCTTTACTATTAAAGTGATTTTATGTGATTTATCGTAAAAGTTACAAATAATATCGTAAAAATTACGAGATAAATAAAATAGTTGTTGATGGTAGTATAATATTAAAGATTAAATCGAAGTGGACGATGTGGTGAAATCGGCTATTTTTTATGAGTTATTGAAAAACAAAAATTTTAATTTCAAATTTCTCTATAATAGCTAAAACAAAATGATTTTAATATCTCAAAGTCAACTTTATAGTATAGGAGGATAAAATGAGGAAAATTAAATTTTTTATGAAGAATCACGCAAGTGTAATGGCAAGTATTGCCATGGTATTTAGTGTAATGGCTATTAATAGCCGATGTGTGTGCATCTATCATCAACCGCCAATGCCGGATAGTTTACAGAAATTAAAGAAAAATTGATATGGAAAAACTATCCAAACTATTAACCGACTACATAGTTAAAAAAAACACAATCTCTGAAACAGATTATGAAATATATAAATATGGATTTCTTATAGGGATAGAATTATTAACCTGTATGGTTATATGTTATATATTAGCTATAAAGATGCAGATGTTTTGGGAATGCACAGCCTTTTTTTTATTATTTTTTTCTTTGCGATCACTTGTCGGCGGGTTACACATGAATAGTTTTAAGGTGTGTTTCCTTTGTTCATGTTTAGTTGTGTTTTTTACACTTTCGATGATTAAGTATTTTCCTATATCGAAGGAGTTTTCTTTAGTAATTTCTGTTTTTGAAATTATTATACTATATTACATGAAACCTGTAGAAAATATAAACCGCCCTGTGAATGAGAAGGAGAAAAATGTATTTTCAAACAGAATAAGACAGACTTTAATAATTATAACATTTTCTGTATGTTTTTTTTATCTAGCTAATATACTAAAATATCTGGTTACCATTGTGTATACATTAGGAATTATCATTATATCGATGATTTTAGGAAAAGCAAAAAATCAAATAGAAAGGTGTAGAGGATAATTATGTAAAAGTGGAGATATTATTAATTAGTGAAAGTGATATTATTTTTCAACAAACAAAGAGAGTTTAGGACTGCCTAAATCAACAACGACTGAATAAGAAAACTCGTTTGGCGAAAGTAGTAAACTGTGCCCAAAATCAGAAAATAACTGTAAAACTTAAAAGAGAATAAAATGTTTGCATTTGTCTTTTCGGTACGAGCATAACTTATGCATAGAGTAGCAATATTTTGTTCTTATTGCAAAAGTGGATTAGAAAATTTCTAATACCACTTTTTTTTTGCCCTTTTTTACAGAAAATCCATGAATTTTTAGTTGGTATATAGTAGGAGCACCTTGATAATTTCATAGAGTAAATTTAATTCTGTCAAGAATAATAGCAGTGATCCATCAATTTCCAGGTGGAAGATTTAAAAGATGAGGGACATAAGGAGAATGAAAATGATTAAAATAGCAGTTATCATTTTATGTATTATAACAATCAGTATGATTGCTTGCATCTTATGTACGTCTGTTATAGCAGGCAAGAGAGCAGATGAGAGTATAGAAAGATATTTTAAGGAACAGAAGAGAGGGTAGAATTATATGAGAAAATCGGGTGTGGTATCAAAAGATGTAAAAGGAAAAGATAATGAAGTTTACCATGATATTATATCTCTATTTAAAATATACAGATCTGTGAATTGGAAAATGCAGATAAAAATCAATCAAGTAAAGCAATGCTTTCATACAGAGTATGGCACCGATGTAGATGAATTTTTAGATAGTGTTTACCAGGCAGGAATGGATATCAATCTGGATATGGAAGATATGAGGGAGAGGATCGAATCTATCAATCAGGCCAATAAGTATCTGAAGCTGATTGATGAGGCGGTAGAGTTAATGAGGAAATATCACCCACAGGGCGAAAAGTATTATTGGGTACTTTATTATACCTATATGTCAGCTTATAGAGCAGAGAATACAGATGAAATTCTGGATAAACTGGAGCCGCATTTTCCACGGATACCAAGAATGCACAGAGCCACTTATTTTAGATGGCGAGATAAGGCTTTTGAGGCAGTCAGCAATATATTATGGGGATACGAAACAAAAAATCAGCAAATATTGAAACAGGTAAACCAGAATTATCAGGAATAGGTAAATAAAATAGTCAAAGGGCTGGAAAGGAGAAACATGGGAGTTGTTATGAGCATAGATACGGGAAATAAAATGATGAAAACCAACCATTTTATTTTTCATTCGGGAATTAAAAGAAAAGAACAAAAAATTCTTCCTGGAGAAGAAGGGATTTTTTTTAAAGGGATTAACTACTTGGAAAGTAATCAGAGGATTTCCTATTTGGAAGATAAAACCATTGATGACAGGTATTATATTTTGACATTACTCGGAGTAGCCAAGGAACTGGAAAAAGAAGGAATAGAAACTGGTATTTATGAAGGGGGAACCATTCCGATCCAGTTATTAGTTGGACTTCCGCCGGGGGATTACGGAAAACAGATCCGAAAATTCCGGGAATATTTTTGGCGGCAAGGAAAAGCCGTTTATTTTTCCTATAAAGGAAAACCATACAGAATACGCTATGAGAGCGTAAATGTATATATGCAGGGATATTCTGCGTACATTTTGGTAGCAAATCAGCTCTATTTACAAGAACAGCCAAAGGTTCTGCTGATAGATATTGGAGGATTTACAGTAGATTATCTGTTAGTCCGGTATGGAGTAGTAGACAGAACAAGAATTGATTCCCTTCCGGAAGGGATTATTATGCTTTATAAAAGAATTATGGTAGGAATAAGGCAGCGCTTTAATCTTTATCTGGAAGAAGCAGATATCGATAATATTCTTTTTAAAAGGAAAACACCGTATTCAGAACTAGTTGTTCGAAGAACGTTTGAAATTGCTGCAGAATATATGGGTGATTTATTAGGTTCTTTTTTAGAATTTGGTATTGATTTTCGAACAACAGTGACTGTTTTTGTGGGAGGTGGAACGGTTCTTTTAAAGGATATTATTGATGAAGTTTGGAAAAGATATCATTCAACATATTATGTTGTTGATGATCCGAGAGCAAATGTAAAAGGCTTTATCAAACAATATATGGCAGAAAAAGCGGGATATTAAGGGGAGGACGTATGGCAAAACAAAATCCGTACAGATTTTCCTTGGGATTTGATGAAGAGGACCCGGATCATCAGGAAGTTGCAAGAATACTAAACCAGTTAGGGCATAGAAAAGCAAAGTTTGTTGTAAAGGCGGTTCTTGCATATCATCAAAACATAGAAGGAAAATTTTCAAAAGAGCAGGCGGTGATAGACAAGAAGCTGGATATACCAAAGAAAAACAGAGTCGTACAATTACAAGATGAATTTCTTCCAACACTGCAAGAGGAGGATATTCTCATGATACAGAAAAATAAAGAATTGCTTCAGGAAATGGAGAAAGAGGAATTAGAGGAAAATAAAAGTTTCTATAAAGAAGAACTTTAGAAAGAGAGGAAAAATGCGGAATAGAGTAGAGTATATTTTAGGAGGAATGACAATTTTACAAGGACTGCTTGTGGGGATGGCATGGAATGGAAAGAAATGGGCATTTCTGCTGTTGACATTATTGTTACTTTTGCAGGAAATGGTTCTTATTCTTCTTTTAGTGAGAAAGAGATATCAAAAAAAGTTTTGCCCGAAATGTGGAATTGAGATTATTATTTGGTATCGGATTTGTCCTAATTGTGGACACATATTCAAACCTGGATGTAAAAAAGAAGATTTAACAGAAATGATTGAAGATGCTTTGGACCAAGAGGAAATTGGAGAGTTTGATCAGTTGGAAAATTCGACAGACAGAATGGAGGAAATAGAAGAGTGCATGATTGAAAGATATATACATAATGAAAAAAATATATAAGTTTATTTATGCTGTCTTTTGATGCAAAAACATAATTAGAGTAGTAAAGGAACATTATGCTGTTAGAAGAATTCTAGCAGCTTTTTTGTAATTATTACTTAAAAGCAAGTAATAGTAACATAGAAGTAAAACTCTCCGCCTGGAAACGGATTATAGATTAAAAACAGATTTCAGGAGGAGATTTATGGATAAACAAAAACGAACTACTATAGATGAATTTAGTGCATACCTACAGAGTGCAGTAAGAAATACCACTATTAACTATATGAACGATAAAAGTAAGATTAAAGAGCATGAGATTACTTTAGAAGAGGATTTGGAAAATGTAGAAGGAAGGGGAATAGAATGGAATGAAATGATGGAAGCACACGATATTTTTTGGGGAAAGATTGATCCGGAAAAATTGTTTGCTCAGGTGACAGACAATAAACTTTTACATATACTGAAAAGTTTTTCGGCATTGCATATAAAGGTTCTCTGTCTGCGAATATTGTACGAAAAGACATTTGATGAAATAGGAATGGCTATAGGAATATCTGGAAAAAAGGCTGAAAATACCTATTACAACGTAATTAAAAAAATTCGCAGGGAATTAGGAGAAGGAAAAGATGCAGGAAAGAGAATTTGAAGAATTATTATGGAAAGCACGAAATAAGGATAAAAAAGCAGTATTTGAAATTATAGAAATGTACCGTCCTTTGTTGTTAAGATACGCAAAAAGTAATGGGAAATTTGATGAGGACTTATACCAGGAATTGGTATGTGCAGTTTTAAAAAGTATTATAAAATTTCCTATGAAAACAGAAGAACACAATAATTTGTACATTAAGTATTGATATACACAAGATATTGTGATATGATGATTGTGTAGTTATTTATGATATCAGTATAGACTGACATCACAAAGGTATAGTCCTATTTTAAATAGGAGAAAAATTTAGGATAGGGATATATCCACAAGAAAAAGAATGGCATTGATTGTTATTGGACAGTCAGTGCCTTTTTTATGTTGAAAAGGAGGAACAAGGATGGTAAAAAGCAAGAAAATCAAAAAAATGATATGGACGCATGGCTGGGTGGTATTTCCAGTTATTACGGGTAGACCACTACACTATTACTGGAAAGGTAACAAATTCCAAACAGAAGTAGTTAAAAAAATTATTGCTTTGGATGTAAATCATATTGTAGTAGAAGGAGAAGAAAAGACCTATTATATACAGTTTTTTGTAGATGAAGCAGAAAGTTTAAAAGCAGCAGCGTAGAAAAAGGGCAGGATCAAGAAGGGTATTAAAATTCTTGTTCCTGCTTTTTCAAAAGAATAAGAAGAGGTGAATAGAATGAGTTGGATATGTTTTCATATAGAAAATGAAAGATTATTAAAAGCTGCAGTTTCAGAAGAAATAAGAGTAGAGTGTGATAAACTTTTCAGGCAAAGGGGATACGAAGAAAGAGGAAGATGGATACCGGAGAAAGAAGTAATTTTGTCTTATATTGTAGAAGGGGTATATTATGCTGCAGTCAGGACAACGGACCGATTTGGTAAAAGTTTTGTATACGCAGCAGTTTTGCCACTTTGCATCCAGAAAGGAATGTATTACAATCTGTTATGCAATGAGCAATATGAAGGGGAACTACCGCAGGAATGTCAGTGCCCAATGGAAATTTTATTACTGCTAAGTTCTACGGATTCTGTTCTCGCTCAAAAATGGAGAAATAACTGTTGGAATTATCATAAGAAAGAACATTATCAGGAATATAAAACGAATGTAAGGAAACAATCATCAGGATATAGAAAAAAAAGAAAATTATAAAAGGGATTTTAGGAGAAAGATAACAACGCAGTCATGGTATAAAGCGGCAAATGTATAAGTACCTAATAGAAATAGAAGACTAATCAATTTATTAAAAAAGGGGTACACAGAGTCGGAGCAATGAGGAAATGCTCTCGAATTTCTGGTACTCCTTTTTTTGTGTGTTACATTTTGAACTGGAAATGTAATTACCATAATTATACTATTTCATAGTTCAAAATTAGAGTTCACAAATACACTGGATTTTATATTTATTAAATAGTTGATACAATCTAAATGAACCACTCTTTTTCTATGTAAAATTATTGAGATCCTATAAAATTTGTTTATTGTAAGCCAGGTTCATTGCCAGGTTCATCACCACTTATATCTGCACTTGGACACCAGACAAGTGTATATTTATCATCATGACCGGTTGTGTTGCAATTTGTGCATCTCCAATAGGTTGTTGTTTTTACTTGGCAATATCCAGGGTGTGTTTTTCCGTGGATGCGTGTAGTGTCTGGTGTTCCATTGTTGACGATATTGGTGTGATGGCCAGATGAACATCCTCCTGCTTTTAAGTCAGATGAGCTTGGCTGATATTCAAATGTTACTAATCCAGCCTGTGTAATTGTGCCGTCTGGATTTTTCTCATTAATAATTTTTTGATTTGTAATCACTTCGTTGCATTCATTCTCTTTGGCAGTGTCGGTGTCACTAGCATAAACTGAAAAAGGAATTACACCTAAAGCTGTGACTGTTAATAATAATGTGAGTATTTTTTTCTTCATTATGATACCTCCTAAATAGTTTATTTTAGATTTCAGTATTAAAATATCACAGGTTTGTAAAAACTAGATTCTTTATTCTATTAAAATATTGTTAAATGGATTTTTTGGAATAGATTTTTCAAAAATGTCATTACGATACTTACTGTGTATATGTTTTTATAAGTGATACAAAAATAAGACTGGTTTCCTATAACATTGCGACCTCTCTGAAATTGACATCGGATTCTTAAAGTTTTACAATGATAACGTAAAGTTTTGTGCATGTGAGTATCTACATGGAGGGCCGCAAAACTGAATAATCAGGGAAAAAAGCAATCAGAAATGGTTGCTTTTTTTGTTGCCCTGAAATAAAGAGGAAGGGAGGATGATGTTTGTTTCATAAAAAATTACAAGTGCATATCATAGAGAAATTGAGGAAACCACAGTTTAAAATGAAGACTGCCTGGATTCCTCAATTTATGTTTATGGGATTTTTCATGATTACCATGCTGGCGTGGTTTACACAGCCAGTATATGCTGCGGACATCTTTTCTATGGCAAAAGACGCTATGCAGAAAGTGTATAACGATGTAGTAGGAATTGCTACTGTTGCAGCAGTTGTGTGTTCAGCAGTGTGTTTGTTTTTGATGAATTTTTCAAAAAGCGGAAAAACAGTGGATGAGTCAAGAACGTGGCTGAAACGCATTGTCATTTGTTGGGCAGTGTTAATGGTACTTGGAGCGATTGTAAACTACATGGAAGTTCTCGTTCCACAGCAGAACTTTACTGGTTAAAAAACATAATATACCGGAGCCCTCCCGGGAAAAGGAGGTTGATGAAGTTAGTTGGGCTGGTTATTAGAATTATTGATTGAAGGAATCCGGGAAATTTGTTCACAGTTTTTAGTAGACATGATGGACCTCATTACCGGAATGTTCACAGATTTACTATCCTGCAATTTGAGTTTGTTTGAAGACTTATTTACAGTAGTAAAAGATTTGTATAAAAATGCTATTCTTCCTATGGGGATTGCAATCCTATTGCTGATTTTAATCTGGCAGTTATTCAAAACCATGTTTGGAAGAGGCGGTGTTGCAGCGGAAGATCCGGTGGAGTTGGTCTGCAGGAGCTTTTTATGTTTATTTATGTTGCTCTTTGCCAGACCAGTAGCAAATTATATTTTGGAAGTGGCTGGTACTCCTTATCAGTGGGTAGCAGGAACAGAAATTGAAGTAAAAAGTTTTTCTGATTTTGTATCTTCTCTGGATCAGGCATCGGCAAGTCTTGGAATTGATGGATTGAGCATTTCCATACTATTACTGATTATGCAGTTTGTCGTTGCATGGAATTACTTTAAAATGCTGTTTATCATTGCAGAACGGTATGTTCTGTTGGGCGTTTTTTCCTATACTGCACCTTTGGCATTTTCGACAGGTGGCTCTAAGGCAACGAATAATGTATTAGCATCCTGGAGCAAGATGTTTGGTGGACAAGTTGTTTTAATCATTATGAATGCGTGGTGTATGAAAATGTTTTTAAGCGGGTATGGAAATTTGACCGCAAGCCACTATGGTTTTACAAAGTTTTTTATTGCAACCTTATGTTTGATTGGATTTTCAAAAGTGTGCTTTAAAATGGATTCTTATATGGCTTCACTTGGAATTAATCTTGGAAGAATGTCGAATGGAATGGGCGCTTTTGGGTTAATGATGGCAGCCAGCAGATTATTCTCATTCGGACATAGCAGTCATAGTACAACTGAGAGTATGGAAAATGGAGAACATACAGGAAATAGTGAAGCAATGGGAACTTCTTCCGGAATGGGAGATGGTGCAGGGCCAATACCAATGAGTACTGGAAATCCTATGGATATGGAAGAAATGGGAGAAGATTACGTATCAGGAAATCCGTTGGAAGAGGGGTATGCGGACAATGCAGATGATGGTAAAACAGCAGACACAGTTTCAGATCAGGAAAATATTCTGGACGAAATGGGAATTACTTCACAGCAAGAAGATATGAAAAATCCAGAAGCTAGTACAGAAAATTATGGACTTGGAGAAGGCGGTGAATTGGTAAAAGGAGAAGAAATTGAACCTACACAGGAACAAGGAAATCTTTCTGACCTGAAGGAAAATTCGGTATCAGAAGTTCCTGCTATGGAAGCAGAAAATACTGGAAGCAGTTATGCAGAAGGTATGTTGGATACAGATAGTATTCCAGTAGAATCTGAAAATGGACAAGAGGTACTGACAGAAGCAGATGGAGCTTTAGATTATCCAAGGGAAGAGGAAACAGCTACATCCGTTGGTATGGATCTGGATGGTGGAACCATTGGTGAAAGTGAAATGGATTTGGAAGGGGTCACAAGCGGCAGTGCTGGAAGGGAATATTCTGCACAGGAAGTTTCAGGCGGAATGGAGACTTCTGGATCTGGCATTTTAAACGAAATTGGAGAAAGTGGTGTTTCGACTTCTAAAGGAGAGTCCGTAATTCCAAAGTTTTCAGAGGAAACAAGGGAACATCCAACAGGTGATTATCTCTCCAGTCAAAATGAGTTTGGACAAGGGGCAGAAAGAAGAATTTCAGATGTTCCGACAACAGGGGAAATGGAAACTAGCGATGTTTTAGGACGAGAGATGCTGATACAAGGACAGAATTTAAGAGAAAGTGTTCTCCCAAACGAGGCAGAAAGAAGTTTGAAACTAGAAGATGGGATTCCAGAAATTCCAAAATCCAGACGTGAATTGCGACAGGGATATGATGAGCGTAAAGACTGGTAGGGAGGTGTAAAATGGCAGAAGAAAGGCATGATACATCACCTCTTGACAATACAGCCAATGCTGCTATCCAGACAGCAAAAACAGCAAAGCAGGCAAAACAGGTTGCAGATGGCATAAAAAATGCAAAAAATGCAGCAAAAGGTGCTCAGGCAGCTTACTCTACGGCAACAGCGGCAGGAGGCAGTGTGGCTGGAAGTACCATTGGAACAGCAATTGCAGGACCTCTTGGAACGGTTGTTGGATTTTTAGTGACAAATAAGACGTTCCAAAAAGTAGTTGCAGCAATTATGGCGGCAATTTTACTGTTCCTATTCATCATTGTGAATTTCATTGGTATTCTGTTTTCCTATCTTGGATTTATGGATGCTAATTCTTTTGCAAATGAAGCGCAGTCAAAAGAACTTGCAGCAATAAGAAGCAGGATTGAACAGGTGCTGGAAGTAGAAGCATACCAAACAGAGCTGCTATCTATTATTTCTCAGGAACATGATATGAAGCTGCAGGAAATACAGGCAGATTATCAGGCAAATTATAGAGAACATAAATTGACAATCGTAGATGAATATGAGACAAGATTAAAAGATAACCTATCTTATTATGTGGGGATTTTACTGATGCAAAAGTGGGACAGCACCACGCGAAAATCTTTTCTCGGATATTCTGGTGGTCTGGACATGAACTTGGATACAGATTTGAGCAGTCCATATGATGCCTTTTTTGAGGAAGCGGCAAATACCTATAATGTACCGGTAGCACTTTTGATTGCAATGGGGAAAGTAGAGTCAAACTTTGATCCTAATGTAGTATCTGGTGCAGGTGCAATTGGCATTATGCAGTTAATGCCTGGAACTGCTGCTTCACTGGGAGTAACAGATCCGTATGATCCTAGACAGAATATCATGGGGGGAGCCAAATACGTTGCAGAGCTTATGGAAATGTTTCAGGGATATGAAAATGCTTTGGAATTGGTTATTGCTGGATATAATGCAGGTCCGCAGGCAGTCATCAATGCCGGATATCAGATTCCACCGTATACAGAAACCCAGAACCATGTAAAAAAGGTAATGGGATATATTCAAATACTGGAACAGCCCAGTGGAACGGGAAGTTCCTCTGATACCGAATGGAGTCCAGAGGAATTGGAAAAGTCATACCAACTGTTAAAAAATGCGGTGACAGAATATGTGCCGCAATTCTTTTCATGGTCTGTAAGCAATACGGGAGAGCAGTCATCTGTAAAAACAGTCTATTATGTGATAACAGAAGCTGGAAAGACAGAGATTACAAAAGAAACTTATCTGACTTTAAAGGAAAGTGGACAGAATGTGCAGATGGAAGAGCAAGAAGTAGGTGAAAAAACGGTGGAATATACATTGGCTTTACTATTGAGTTCACAGTTATCTCAAAACGGAAACAAGTATGAGTATAAGTATGTACTGGATCAGGGGACATTTGAGTTGGTTTTACGGGTTCTTCAGATTATGCAGGATGGAGTTGATGCGCTAAAGGAAGCAATATTTTCCCTATTTTCATGGACGGATTTTGTGACAGGAGGTGGGGTTGATGATTCATTGATTGGAAATATTGATGTTACCGGAGATAAAATCCGATATGATACGGTTGAAAACTGTGTGAAAGAAGTCACTTATTTTAATCAGACAGAAGAACCGTGGGCAAGCCTTCCTTATGGAACAAGCAATGTTGGTGCTGCCGGGTGCGGACCAACTTCTCTGGCGATTGTAATTTCCACTTTTACTGGCCAGAATGTAACACCGGAAATCACGAAAACTTTTGCAGAGCAAAATGGAGAATATGTACCCAATGTAGGCACCAGTCATTCTTTTGTGAAAAATGCGGCAACTCACTGGGGATTGACTTGTGAACGGGTAGGAAAAGACCGTATGGATTATGTGGTGGAATCCTTAAAAGAAGGAAAACTGGTTGTTGAAATCTGTGAAGCTTATACGATTACCGGAGGAAGTAGTGGACACTTTATTGTACTTACCGGAGTGACCACAGATGGACATATCACGATTGCTGATTGTGCAAGCAGAGAAAGAACTGGAAAACTTTATAGCGTAGAAACCATAAAAAGTTATGGAAGGGATTTGTCGGAAGGAGCTTTTTGGATTATTGGAAAGTAGGAACAAAATGAGTAAAAGAATTGTTTTTGTGCTTATATGTACAATTTTTTGGATGATGTTTTCTGTTCCGGTCATGGCGGTATCTATAGTGGAACTTCCCGTTATCACCAAATGGGAAAATGGAAACGGTTATGATGAAAAAGGAAATCGTCTGGAAGATACATGGGCGTATGATTCTGTCCATGAAGCAGGAAGATATGTCCTGTTTGGGAAGAATGGAGAAGTGTTAAAAAAATCAGAGGATTGGAAAAAGAAAGAGCAAATAAGTGAAAACTTTACAGTGACAAACCAAAATACGGGAATCTTGGCAATACGTGCGGAAGTATATGAGGAATTTTCAGGAACCGTGAAGGGGAGTGTAAAGGAGAAAAGCGGAATAGAATATTTGTTTGAACTGTGTGAAGCCAATCAGTATAGTACAAACTTAGAACTGGCACCTGGAGATTATCACTTATCTGTAGATGCAGTGGAGAAGGAGCGTCTGTATAGAGTACTATATGACGAAGCGAAATTTAGTATGCAAGAAGCAGAAGTAAAAATTGAAAACCTTCAGGTAACAGGGGAATGTATTGGAATGGCAACAGACACAGAAGATATGCGATCATCTGCAAATGCGCCACAGACAGAAAAAATGGAAACCGATGGAGTTTCAGAAGAGCTGTTAAAGACTATAGGAAAACTTATTATTCCTGTAGTGATTATTTCCCTTGGGGGATATCTGTTTGTGCGGAAGAAAAAGCAACCATATACATAGGAGGCAGAAAATGTCAGAACGAGAAAAAGTAGATACATATACCATACCGCCTAATTTTGCGGAATCAGGAAAATGGTTTTCCGGAAGAGTAAGTGCGGGGAATGTAGTTGAAGCGGCAGTGATGTCGCTTATTTTATTAAAAATTTTGCTGCAAGTACCGGTGGATGGCAGAACCAAAATTTATCTGGGAATTATATTTATTCTTCCAGTTGTCATTTTTGCTGTGATAGGTGTGCAGGGAGAACGATTGACAGCCTATTTGTTTCATATTTTATGTTTTTTAAAAAATAGAAGAGTTCTTACAACACCAAGCGGGAGGTATCAGTTGGAGAGAAAACGGCGGATAGAAAGAAGAGAGCATAAACGCCGTAAGAAAGGAGGAGATAATCATCAGTCAGGAAATAAAGGAACTGGAAGAACGGTTAAAAGAGGCAAAAAAGGAAGAAAAACGTCAGCAAAAAGAAAAGAAAATTTTGGAGTCGGAACAAAAGAAAGCTGAAAGGCGGCAGTTATTGGAAGAGGAAAGGATACGAAAACAGCAGAAGAAAGAAGAACATCAACTGCAAAAGCAGCTTAATCAAGCAGAGTATCCGAGAAAACCAGTAAGAGAAAATACGCAGTCAGAGATACGGAGAAAGAAAAAATCAGAAGAGTTAGAAGAAAAACAGGATTTTCTTCCAGTTACATGGGCATCCTCTTATCTTCCGATTGAGAAAATAAAAGATGGGATTATTTATACAGCAGATCACCGGTATGTGAAAATTGTAGAAGTCCTGCCGATTAACTTTCTGCTCCGTTCTCCAAGCGAACAGAGAAACGTTGTATTTTCTTTTTTGAGTTATTTAAAGATTGCACCAGTCAAGCTGCAGTTTAAAGTTATTTCCAAAAAGGCCGATATTTCGGAATATTTGGAAAAAATACAGCAGGAGATTGAGGCAGAAGAAGACGAACAGTGCAGGGTCCTTCAAGAAGATTATGCACGTCTCATCCGTTCTATAGGTACCAAAGAAGCGATTACAAGACGATTCTTTCTGATTTTTGAGTTTCAGTCTTATGATGGGAACCGTAAACCAAAAGAAAAAGAAGTGTACCATTATATGCGGACAACAGTGCAGACTGCAAAAAAATATCTGGCGATATGTGGCAATGTAGTATTAGAACACGAAAACGAGTCCCGCTTTTGTGTAGAATTGTTTTATCAGTTGCTGAATAGAAGGACAAGTGTAACCGTTCCTTTTTCAGAACGGATAAAATTGGTTACCCAGTGGTATCAGGAGGAGAATGGAAAAGAGAGTCTTCCCCATATTCCTGTAACCGAATTATTTGCCCCAAAGACATTGAATTTTAAGCACAGGAACTGTGTGGTATTTGATGGGGTATATCATACCTATTTGTATATTCCTTCTGGAAAATACCGGATGCGAGTTCCGGCAGGCTGGATTTCTCTGATTATCAATGCGGGCGAAGGAATTGATGTTGATGTGTTTTTCTTTAAGCAGGATAAAGGAAAAAGTGTGGAGCGTATTGGACGAAGGATACGTCTGAATCGCTCAAGATTAAAAGAAACTTATGACACCAATAGCGATTTTGATGATCTGTCAGAGTCTATACGTGCCGGTTTTTACCTAAAAAAAGGGCTAAGTGGAAATGAAGAACTATATTATATGTCTATGCTGATTACCATTACCGGTTATACAGAAAAGGAAGTGGAGTGGCGTGCGAGGGAAATGGCAAAACTGTTAAATTCACAGGATATCGGAACTGCAAAATGTACATTCTCTGAAGAAAAGGCATTTTTATCGTCCCTTCCACTTTTGAATCTGGACAAAAACTTATACCAGAAATCAAAACGAAATGTTCTGACTTCCGGTGTTGCAGCGTGTTATCCTTTTGTAAGTTATGAAATGTCAGATCGGGACGGGATATTAATGGGAGTGAATAAAGCCAACAATTCCCTTGTAATCGTTGATATTTTTAACAGTGAAATTTACAAAAATGCGAATATTGCGATTCTGGGAACCAGTGGTGCCGGAAAAACATTTTGCCTGCAGCTTATGGCTTTGAGAATGCGTAGGAAAAATATTCAGGTATTTATTATTGCACCGGAAAAAGGACATGAACTAGCAAGGGCATGTAAAAATATAGGTGGGGCATATTTGAAGATTGCCCCAGGTTCCCAATATGGAATCAATATCATGGAGATACGGCCAAGTGATCAAAGTGCAAGGGTAATTTTAGACGGACAGGCTTCAGAGCGTTCAGAACTTGCTATGAAGATTCAGAGCCTGCATATTTTCTTTACTATTTTAATTCCGGATATTACCCATGAAGAGCGTCAGCTCTTGGATGAGGCGTTTATCATTACATATCAGAAGAAAGGGATTACTCATGATAATGCAAGCTTGTGGAATCAGGAACAACCAGGAAAGTATAAAGAAATGCCAATTTTGGGAGATCTTTATCAGGTGCTTTTGGAAAAAGAAGAAACCAGACGTATGGCAAATATTTTAAACCGGCTGGTAAATGGTTCTTCTTCGAACTTTAATCATCAGACAAATATAGATTCTGATAACAAATATATGATACTGGATATTTCAGAAATGCAGAGCGACTTGGGACTTGCTACCTTTACGGCCTTGGATTTTGTATGGTCAAAAGCAAAAGAAGACCGTACAAAAGAAAAGGCTATTTTTATTGATGAATGTTGGGCACTTTTATCAACAAACGAATTGACGGCAAATTATATTCTTGAAATTTTTAAGACGATACGTGGGTATGGAGGCGCTGCGGTATGTGCCAGTCAGGATTTGGAAGACTTTTTCTCTTTAAAAGGCGGAAAGTATGGAAAAGGTGTCTTAAACAACACAAAGACAAAGATTATTCTGAATCTGGAGCATAAGGAGGCAGAAGTCGTAAAAAAGGAATTGGATTTGTCTGAAGCAGAGATGCTTGCTATTACCCGATTTGAGAGAGGAAATGCACTGATTTCCACTAATAATAACAACTTGTTAGTAGAATTTAAGGCAAGCCGGTTAGAAAAAGATTTGATTACAACAGACCGGAAAGACTTAAAGGAACTTAAGGAACGGTTGGAGAAGTACGGGGAAACAGCCTATGAGAAAGGGGGAATGTCCAAATGATTGTAGAGGTATCGTAACCATAAAATGCGTATAGATTACGCAATCAGAAATTCAGGTTGATAGAATACGTAATTTATACGCAATCCTAAAATGGAAAGGAGAAAAATTTTGGAACATGTAACAAATCAAAAACAGGTAGAACGTCAGATACTGGAACTTGTTAAAACTTATAATGTCTTATATAAAAGGCAGATTTATGCTTTTTTTGCAGTAGATGGAAAAGAGAAATTTGTAGGAAAAGCACTGCACACGTTATTGAAAGAACATTTGATTTATATAAACGAAGTCACAAAAACGGTATCCCAACATGAAGATGCCTATCAGTTGCGGGAAAAAGGCACATTAAAAGCATTCTGGGTTCTTCTTTCTTTGATGGAACAGAAAAAAATCGAACGACATTTCTTGGCAGAAAAGGAAGAGTATCCAATTCGTATTATATTTGTGGGGAATGCGGAAATTTACGATATTCTTTATATATCGGAAGCTGAGATCCAACTGGTAAATCAGTTGTTTTCCAGACAGAAACTGGACGGGTGTGGACATGTTGTTATTGTGGAAAATCCGGAGGAAATCCCACAGATAGAAATCCCAAATGTGATAGGTTTTTGTACGGTGCAGGAAGAAGAAGGAGGGGTGGAATATTATAGGAGGGAATAGCGAAAAAGAAGGAATACAAAGACTAAAAGAACAATTGGACGAGGGACAGAAAACGGCAGGATATGTGGAATCCATGCTTGCAGAAGCACGCAATCTATTACAGGCGTATGCCAGGAAGTGCGTCAATATTCATTTTGAGAACTTGAATGATATGGTGCTGGAAGCCGCAAAGAGCTCTGAAATCCTGACAGAAAAGATGCGGAATCTTGTTCTCCAGATGACACTTGATAAGAGAAAATATGAGCAATACCAATCGGATCTGGTATTGATACATGGGATTGAGATTGCGTATGAAGAGAATATTCTAAGTATTTCCCTTCCAGCACTGATACCGCACCGGAAAACAGAGTATACAAATTACATTTATAAACCGTTGTATACAGCTTTTCAACACTGGTGTATCGAACGGGCAGAACAGAATAAAGAGATACCGGAATACAGAGCATGTACCGTCTGCTTTTCTCATATTTATGATTGTAAACGCCCGATATATAGGGTACGAGATCATGACAATATTGAAGAGAAGCATGTGTTAGATGTGATATCTAATTTCTTCCTGACATCGGATAGTGGATGTTATACAAATGTGTATCACGAAACACGGTTGGAAGATGTGGAACGCACAATGATTTATCTGTTGACACCGGAAAAATTTCCGTTGTGGCTTTACGAAAAACAGCAAAATTTGGTATCGAAAAATTGACAGAGAACACATACTGAAATTTCGATAAGATAATATGACGGGTTTTTCCGTAAATTAAAGCAAAAGGAAGTGGAAAAGGCAGGTGGGAAATACCCAGGTATGAGAAGGATAGGGTACAGAGATGGATAAATGGGAGACATTGGAAAGAAAGGAAAAAAAGGGCGATATACTCCTGAAAATGATTGCAATTTCAGGAGAGATGCCGGCGAATTTGCCGGAGAAAATTGTGGGTTCTAAATCCTATACAGCCAGTCTGATTACCGACTTAAAGAAAAAAGGATATCTTCTTTTACGGTATAGAGAAGGACTGCGTGGATATGTTCTGGGAAAGAAAGGGAAAAATTATCTTTTGCAGGATTATCGTCAAGAGGTTGGAAGTTATCTTATAGGGGCAAGCGAGACAAACCATGTGAAATCAGAACTGGAAAAGCGGTTACGCCTGCACCGCATGAGTCAGATATGGGGGTACTTTTTTATGCATGGGAACCTGATTTTTGCAACAGAGAAGCCTAAGATTTTTACACAGGATTGTTACGGGAAAACATCTTTGGGGACCTATTATGGGAGTCAGGAATTAAAGCAGGGGACGGATCAGGTTAAGGGTTCCAGAGCCTGTGGCCTCTACATGAAAAATGAGGAAGTTTTTGTGGTTTACAACAGTATGGGGAATCTGATGAAATGGTCAAAGAAAATGGAAACAGCTATGCGGTGTTGGGTAGAACGCAATTTGCTGAAGACAGGAATTACATGGCAAGGAAAAGCCATTTTGTTCGGAGACTCCATGAATTTATTGAGAAAGATACTCCTTAGCAGTGGTGGTGTGAAACAGGAGCTGTTCCAGACGGATGATGTGTATGAACAATATTATTTTGTCCCGCAAGACAAGGAGGGGGCTTATCTTCAAATAGAGCTGCTTACAGATAAGGAGAGAAGTCATGCCTTTTCCACTTTTTTAGAGACCATACTAGACGAAGTGGAAAGAAACGAGTTCCCGATTTATGCGGGGCTGAAAAAGGGAATTCCTGTTTATTTTGTATATGAACTGGAACTGAGAAAACTTCAAATGGTCAAACAGGATATGGAAAGACGCGGAAGGGGTATGGCAGTATGCTTTGATTATCAACAGGAACTGCTAAAAGATTATTATGGAGAGGGGGTGGAGATAATGGTACTGGATTGTGAAAAGGTAAAGCAGTATCTGTTGGCTATGGAGGTGTAGGCAGGTATGGTTTCTATGGAAGCACTATAGGAGGTGACGGAGACCATGCAGGATCAATTTCGGACTGGAAGTGTGACTGTGGATAGAATGAGCCGCCTACATATTTCAGGAAATATCATACCGGTTACCTGGTATAAAACCATTCGAAAATCAACAGGAAAGCCCAACTTAAATGCAATCATCATTTTGGCGGATATTGTATATTGGTACCGTCCGACAGAAGTGCGTGATGAAATGACAGGAGAACTTGTAGGATTGAAAAAGAAATTCCATGCAGATCTTTTGCAGCGAAGTTATCAGCAGATTGCAGACCAGTTTGGGATTACGAAAAGAGATGCAACAAATGCGGTAGTAGAACTGGAAAAAATGAAAGTGATCAGACGTGTTTTTCGGACACTTCATGTAAATGGGCAGCAAGTGCCAAATGTATTGTTTTTAGATTTGAACGTGGACATATTGGAAGCCCTTACCTATCCGGATCACGAGCAGGGGTGTCACTTAAATGGGGGATACCCCTCCCTGAAAAAGGAGACAGGTATCACGGATACCGGGGGAATGGAGTCTCCATTTTGGGAGAGAGAGGTATCCTATATCGGTGAGACAAATACAGAGAATACAAACAGAAAATTCAGTACAGAGAGTTCCTCTTTGTTTCAAATCGAAAAGGAAGTCAGGGAACAGATTTCTTATGGGGCTTTAAAACATGATAATCCCTATAATATGCAGATTGATGAATTGGTAGGTATCCTGGTAGATGTGAAAACCTGTTCTGCAAAAACGATTCGGGTAAATCGGGAAGACAAGCCAGCTGAGATTGTAAAAGCACAATTTCAAAAAATCGGAATGGAGCATATACAGTTTGTTTTAAACTGTATGGAGAAAAACACAACAAAAGTTACGAATATGCGGGCTATGTTGATCACTGCTCTCTATAATTCTGTAAATACGATTTCCAGTTACTATAGCAGTCTCTATAACTACCACAGATCATACGGTGTATTAGAAAAAGGAGAGGAGGAATAGAACGAAAGAGAAAAAAGAACAGGGAGACAGATGCAAGAAAATCGGTTTTGGTGTTCTGCTTGCCACATTAACTGTCTATTTTGGAGGTTTTTTAGAAAGGTTGTCTCATTCAGTTGTAGTACTAAACCCGTTTGTATGCATTTGGAGAGGCTTTACAACAGCAACAGGACTTCAAAGTTCCGTAGTAGCATTTTTATGTATGCTGCTTTTGGGTATGCTCATTATCTGGAGAGGAAAGGAAAAGGATATTTCAGAAACAGATGAACGGAACTTTGATTATTCGGTAAAGGGAACCTATGGTACAGCCGGATATATGAAGCCGGAGGAACAAAAAGAAATTTTAAACGCAGACCAGAACTTACAAGACGTTCTGGGGATTATTTTTGGAAAGGATTTAGAAAATGGAGAATACGTAAGCCTTCCGATAGATTCCAGACTGAATAGGAATCTAGCAGTCTGTGGCAGCCAGGGAAGTATGAAATCAAGAGCATTTGCAAGAAATATGGCATTGCAGTGCGTGCGTCGTGGAGAGTCCATGTATCTTACCGATCCAAAATCAGAGTTGTATGAAGATTTAGCAGGATATTTGCGGGAAGAGGGATATATTGTAAAACAGTTAAATCTGATAGACCTTGTAAACAGTGATGCCTGGGACTGTCTTGCGGAAATTGATGATGGAAGCCTGATAGATGTGTTTGTTGATGTCGTGATCCGGAACACAACTGATAAATTTGACCATTTTTATGATAACGTAGAAATGGATTTGCTGAAAGCGCTGTGCCTGTATGTATATGAAGAATATCCAGTGGGGAAAAAAACATTTCCAGAAGCATATAAACTGCTGCTGAATAAATCGGTAGAAATGCTAGATGCTATTTTTGAACGTCTGCCGACAACACACCCGGCAAGAGGACCATATCAGCTTTTTTCAAAGGCAGAAAAAGTAAAAGGAAATGCGGTATTGGGACTTGGAACCCGTTTGCAGATTATGCAGAATAAACTGGTACAGCAGATAACCAGTCATGGGGATTTTGACCTGACACTTCCGGGAAAACAAAAGTGTGCTTATTTTTGCATTACATCAGATCAGGATTCTACATATGATGTTTTGGCAACACTGTTTACCTCATTTCTTAGCATCAAATTGGTGAGACTGGCAGATCGAATGGAAGATCGGAAACTTCCGGTTCCCATGTGCTTTATCTTAGATGAATTTCCGAACATCGGAGTGATTCCGGATTTTAAAAAGAAATTGGCAACCGCACGAAGCAGGGGAATCGGCATGAGTATTATCTTTCAGAATATCCCACAGATGATGAACCGATATCCGGAAGGACAATGGGAAGAAATACTTGGCGGTTGTGATATGTCTTTATTTTTAGGGTGCAATGATATGACAACTGCTACTTATTACAGTTCCCGTTCTGGAGAGATTACGGTTTCCGTTGCATCTATGCGAAAAAGCTATTATACTATACGCATGACAGATTATGTGCCGGAATACGCAGAGACTTCTTCCGTAGGAAAAAGAATGCTGCTGCTTCCTGATGAAGTATTACGTTTTCCCATTGATCAGATGCTTTTGATTATCCGGGGACAGAAAGTGCTAAAACTTCGGAAAATGGATTATACGGAACATCCAGATGCAAAACATCTGAAGTTGGAAAAAACAAATGAACATATTCCGAAATGGTATCGGGAAATGGAAGCAGAAAAAAATCAGTTTCAGATATTGGAGCAGGAGAGGGAAGAGGTTGAGCGTTTTGAAAGAAAACAGGCAGAAGAAAGCAGGGAAGAACAGGAATCGGAACCTCTGACATTACAAGGGGAACCGCCGAAAAAGTCTGTAAGGAAAAATGAAAAGCAGACAACTGTATACAAAGTAGAAGATTTGTTTCAGAAAAGTACAGATGGAGGTGGAGATTAAGGCTGTATGAATATGGAGAAAAATGCACTGGTAAAATATACTTTTTTAAAATTGCTCTTAAGAGAATTTGGGATCTACGTCAGGGAAACAGAAGTAGAAAAGGCTGACTTGGCAAAACAGTGTGTGGAGATTTATGATACACCGGAAGAATTCTATGAAAAGACAAACTGGGATAAAGACAATCCAGAGCAGAGCAGTTTCCAGTATTTGGAGGAGAATCAAATCTGCCGGAGAATCCAGGGGAAAATCTGGTATTTTTCCCGTATCCGGTGGGAAGAAGGTTTAAAAAAGTTGAAAAATTGAAAAGCGATTGCAAAAATAAGAAATTGCGATAACATTGCAACACAATCGGAATTGACAGGCAAAACGGAATGTTTTATGATGATAGTGTAAATAATCAGGCACAGAAAGCAGCCAGAGGGCTGTTTTTTTGTGCCTTTTTTGATGAAGAAAAGGAGGCTGTATATGGCAGAAACGAAAACAACAATCACAGAAGAAGTAAAAAATGAAATTCCAAGAGCAGTAACACAAAATTCAATCCTGACGATTGAAGTCGATGCTTCGATTGAAAGTACACAGGAAAAAGAAGAGGCAAAATGGCATCAGTTGTTAAATGCCCAGCGAACCCGGAAAATCCTGACTGGTCCGTTAAGTGGTATTGAGAAACTGGAAAGCGGCTGGACAGTAGCAGTCACTTATTTTAATGGTTACCGGATTTTAATCCCTATGTCTGAAATGATGATTAACTTAAAAGGAGACGGAAGGGAAAATGCGGATACATTGAACCGCCAGGTAAGGATTGCTAATAATATGCTTGGGGCAGATATTGATTTTATTATCAAAGATTTAGATGAGGCTTCCAGAAGCGTAGTGGCATCCCGAAAAGATGCGATGCTGCGGAAACGACAGATTTTCTATTTTACAGAAAATGAAGAGGAGCAGCCAATGGTTTATCCTGGAAGGATTGTGGAGGCCAGAGTCATTGCTGTAGCACCAAAGGCAGTCCGTCTGGAAGTGTTTGGTGTAGAGTGCTCTGTGCGTGCAAGAGACATGGCATGGGAATGGATGCCAGATGCAACAGAAAAATTTCAGGTGGGAGATTTAGTGCTGGTCTGCGTTAACAAAATAGAAATGCCGGATGCGGAGAGTATGACAGTAGCCGTAGATGCGAAGGGAGCAACGGAAAATACCAATAAGGACAACTTAAAGAAATGCCACCGCCAGGGAAAATATTCCGGTATCGTGGTTGATGTTTATAAGGGAACGTACTTTATCCGTTTAGATCTTGGAGTAAATGCTATTGCCCATGAGTGCAACATGGCTTCCCTTCCAGGAAAACGAGATAAAATTGGTTTTGTTGTAACACGAATCAATGAAACTTCTGAGGTGGCAGAGGGAATCATTACAAGGCTGATTAAAAAATATTCTTAAAAATAAAAAAAATTTGGAAAACCTATTGAACCGTGAAAGCCAAATTTTTTATAATGCATGATATAGACTAAAGCAGAAAGGGGAAATTCGATGAAGAAAAAGAAAAATAGAAAGCAACTTCCAGAGGTAATCTGCCCATATTGTGGGAAAAAGGCAGTTTTAAGACCAGCTTCCTATCTATATGGAGAAAAGAGAATTTTCACCCCGGAAACAATGTTTTATGTGTGTAGTGGTTATCCGGACTGCAATGCTTATGTTTCAGCGAACCAGAAAAACCACAGACCGCTTGGAATTATGGCGGATGGGGAACTTCGAAACCTTCGGATACAGACACATCGTGCATTAAGAGAAATTTGGACACAGGGATATATGACAAAAAACAGTACATATCATTGGCTGAGTGGAAAACTGGCACTTCCGGAAAAGGAGACACATGTTGCCATGTTTAGTACTTATCGTTGTAGGGAAACCATACGCTTAGCCAATGAATTGTTAGAAGAGAGAAAAGAGATGGAAAAAAAGAAACAAAAAGGAAAGCCGAAAGGAGAAACAAAAGCGCATGATAATGAAAGCCACGGAACACGATATGTATCGGCTTCTGGATTATAAAGAGAAATGTCTGATAAGGGCGGGAAGCTGTTTTGGAATTTCCGGACTTCTGGGATTTTCCCTGCTTTTTAACCATTGCTTTTGGGAGAGTATCTGTGTATTCCTGATTTTAGCAAGTTGGGGATTCTATTTGGTAAAAGAAGCACTGAAAGCAAATGGAAGGATTATGCAGACGAAAGGCTGTTATATGAAATTAGAAGAGGATTGTCTGGTAATTCGTCAGCCATACAAAAATGAGCATTATGAAGTCTGCCGGATTTTTTACAGAGAAATGGAAAAAATCGTAGAGGGAAGCCGCAGGGGGATCCCGGAATTTTATATTGTAATCCGTAAAATGAAAGAGACAGAACAGACGAGTTTTATCCTGCTTGATAAGAAGGAAAGGAAAACACTTGTTTTTCAGGTGCGCTCTTTTGGGTATGACAAAGAAGCGTTCCGAAAATTCTATCTAAAGCTGCGGTGGCTGGTTCCTGGAAAAGTACGGATTATTGGAACAAAAAAACAGACTGTATGGAAACAGAAAGCAAAGAAACATTGGGTCGGGCCGGCATTTGCCGGCTTTCTTTTTTATCTTATATGTTGTGGTCAAGCATTTTTGTAACACTTATGGCTAATAAAATCGGTGGATTGCA